>JAABUQ010002053.1_pt1 | contig 40939 bp, 38 predicted proteins | sample 5560001 | NCBI WGS metagenome assembly JAABUQ01 (sample SAMN10711888, study PRJNA513371) | rock metagenome | isolation source: Antarctica rocks | place: Antarctica: Victoria Land, Finger Mt nord | collected 2015-12-18
CGAGCATCCCGCGCAATCTCCTCAGCGTCGACCGCCGTAAACACCCCCACCCGCTCCACTGCCTGAAACTCCGCCGCCATCACCCGCGAAATTCCCGCCACCACCTCCACCGTCACCCGCCGCCGACTCGCCTCCGCAAACACAAACCCCACCGCATCCGCGCCAGCCTCTGCCGCCATCCGCGCATCCCCGAGACTCGTATTCGCACAAACCTTCACCCACACATCAAACCTCAATTCTCTAACAACTAAGACCTAATCTCCATCCAGCAGCGCCCTCAGCGCCGCCGCCGGGTCCGGCTCCCGCATCAGTGCTTCCCCCACCAGAAATGCCCCATACCCCGCCGCCCGCAGCCTCCGAACATCCTCTGCCGACCGAATCCCACTCTCCGCTACCCGCAGCACGTCTGCCGGCAGCGCCTCCACCAAAGCCAGCAGCGACTCCGTATTGACCGCAAAGCTCCGCAGATCCCGGCTGTTCACCCCAATCATCCGCGCCCCCATCCCCACCGCCCGCGCAATCTCCTCCCGATCATGCGCCTCCACCAGCACATCCATCTCCAGATCCTCCGCAACCCGCTGCAGCCGCACCAGCTCGTCATCATCGAGCGCCGCCACGATCAGCAGCACCGCATCCGCCCCCGCCGCTCGCGCCTCCAGAATCTGAAACGGATCCAGAATGAAATCCTTCCGCAAACACGGAATCCCCACCGCCGCCGACACCGCCGCCAGGTCCCCCAGCGACCCCTGAAAGAACTCCCCGTCCGTCAACACACTCAGGCAAGCCGCCCCTGCTCCCTCGAGCGCCAGCCCTATCTCCCGCGGCCGAAAATCCTCCCGAATCAGCCCCCGGGACGGCGACGCCTTCTTGATCTCCGCAATCACCGCCGGCCCGCTCGCCTCCACCCGCTCGAGCGCCGCCCGAAATCCCCGCGGCCGATGCCCCGCCGCCCGCCGCTCCATCGCCGGCACATCCGCCGCTGTCTTCCGCTCCCCCACCTCAACCAGCGTATGCGCCAAAATCCGATCCAGCTGCGTCCCCATAGATTTCCATTCTACCGAGGGCGACCTCTCGCACGAATCCGCAGCGCCACTCTGGCACCTCCTTGGTCTGCCACAATAACTTCAGCCTCAGGCCTATCGATCTCGGCTTACTCGCAACCCAAGGCATCCGCGGCAGTGCCAACCGCGCCGTTCTCGATCGCATCCAGGGGACCGGCACCATCTTCTGGGCCTGGTCCGATCCACCCGCCGTCATCTCCACCGAAGCCTCGCAGTCTCACCGCGAGGCGCAGCGGAGAGATCCCTTCATTCACCCGCGGAATCACCCTATCTACTCAACAGAGAACCAGTCCCCTTCATCAACGCCGACCCCACTTCTTTGGTTGTCATTCTGAGCGCAGCGGAAGAATCCTCGCATCTCGCCTTTAGCCACAGAGCGAAGCGACGTACCCTCCTGAGTCGAGCAACGGAACCCAAAAACCCGCACCACCCCACAAACCCGCTAAACTAACCGCAGCATGAATCTCGGAAAAGCCGCGCTCCTCGCCGTCCTCCCCTTTGCCCTTGCTCCCCTCGCCCACGCCCAGGGAGCCGTCTACGGCATGGTCACCGCCCAAAACCTCGGCAGCCTTACCTACTCGACCGTCGGCCGCGGCACCGCCAACATCCTCACCACCCACACAGATGGCTCCTTCTCCCCCATCGGCGGGACTGGCGGCGCCTATTACGACTTCCGCAATATCGGCCGCGTCCGCCTCGGCATCGATCTCCGCGGCTCCATCGCTTCCTCCTCCCACGGTGCTGACCCCACCTCCACCGGCTCCGGCGGCCGCCTCTACACCGCCATGGGAGGTCTTCGCGCCACCTTCCCCACCCGCTACAAACTCCTTGCCCCCTTTGTCCAGGGGTCCGTCGGTTTTGCCCGCACCGACGCCGGCCGCACCCCCAATGCCAGCGTCAACACCGCCCTTCCCTTTCAGAACGGCCGCGTCGTCATCGACCACGGCATTGCCTACCAGGGCTTCGCCGGCCTCGACCTCCGCGCGCTTCCCGTCATGGACATCCGTATCGCAGAGTTCGGCATTGGCGCCATCTCCGGCATCACGAACCAATCCGGAACCCACCTCCTCCAGTCCGTCGGTGTCGGTCTCGTCTTCCACTTCCCCAACTGAGCGCGTCTCGCTGCCTCCCTCTTCGGTTGCTGTCTCCTGTTTGCTTATCTCCCTTTGTAGTCGCTCTTTTGTTGTCATTCCGTAGGGATCTGCTTATCGTCTCGCCGTCCTTTCCATCTCCTGGAGATCTATGTTGCGCCTTCACCTCACCCTCGCTTTCGAACAGACCCCATCTAAACCCACGCAAAACAGGCTTTAACCTCAGCCAAATAGCGGAAAAGCCCCTTAACCTCAGCGGAAATAGCACATCCTCCCAGACGCAGCAACGGCCGCATCCCCGATGCGGCCATCTCATACATTCCATTCTACTTAAGTGGTGCCGAAAAGAGGACTCGAACCTCCACACCCTTGCGAGTACGTGGACCTGAACCACGCGCGTCTGCCAATTCCGCCATTTCGGCACATTCCACGAATCCCTTCAAAACAAAGGGCTTGGCAACGTGAAAGGATAGTTTCTCACTCTCTCTGGCAGCTGTCAAACTGCTCCATTCCCGCTATCATGTCCCTATCTCACCAGAAAGTCTCGCGAGGCATCCTGTATGGCAGACCAGCAACCGCTTTCACCTGAGGCACTTACCAGCTCGCCAGAAACCCTTCCAGACGGTATCGCAAAAGAAGTCCGCCATCTCTCCCACGATCTCTCGAACGCCCTCGAGATCATTGTTCAAACTTCGTATCTCCTTGGAACGATTGACCTTAAGGAGCCCGCGACAGAGTGGCTTCGCATGCTTGAGGACGGCGTAGCCCGTGCTCTCGAGCTCAACAACGCCCTCCGCACCACCATTCGAAAGCACTCCACGCAAACCTAACGCGCGCGGAAGGAACGATCTGAACCCTTCTAGGCCTCGATTTTCGGAACATCCCCCGCTCGCTTCCGCGAGCTCCCGGAAATTGCTTCCGCCTCTCCTGCCGAACCACTATCCTTCTTGTTCCCAGCAGCTTGCACAGCTAGTCGAGACAACTTTGCCGCATGTTGCGCGAACAACTTATCAATCTGTTGCAGCAACACTTTGGTCTGCGTCGCCTTCACCAGCACCTTGTCCGGCGCCCCGTCATCCCATCCCTCTTCATCCACGGGAAACGCCGTAAGCAGTGCGACTGCAGGATGATACGGTGCCGTCCGAGCGGCGCGAACTACCTCCGCGCCAGCCGCCTCACTCTCCATCCGCATGTCCGTAATCACCATGTGATACTCGTTCGACCGAATCTTCGACCGCCCCTCACGGGCAGACGCAGCAGTATGTACATCAAAGCCGCTAATTTCAAGAACAGCCTTCAACGTGAGCAACACCGTAACTTCATCATCGACCAGCAAAATGCGACGTTTCATTCTTCTCAGCTTCCCCGTAAGTAGAGTCAGGCGACCAACACTGCTGCGCACGTGCCATCCTGCCTACCGAAGCATAGAATAGCAGTGAATATAGGCACCAAATGCTATACTCCGTCCTGCGGCGCAGAGAGCGATAATCTCTCCGTATAACATCAACATCACATACATGGCGCCACGATGTGGTCGCTGTGGAGGCTAGTATTCCCCCTATCGATAAGCGTACGGCGAAATCTTTTATCCGAACGAACGAGCGAATCCGTGCACGGGAAGTGCGCGTGATCGACGAAAATGGCGAGCAGCTGGGCGTCATGGTGCCTTTTGAGGCGCTCAAGATGGCCCGCGAGCGGTCATTGGATCTGGTCGAAATCTCCCCAAACGCCGTCCCTCCTGTCTGCAAAATTCAGGACTACGGCAAGTTCCTTTATGAAAAGGATAAGAGCGACCGGGCAGCGCGGAAAAAGCAGAAGGTCATCACCATTAAAGAAGTTAAATTCTCCGTCACTGTTGATGAACATGACTACCAGACCAAGAAAAACCAAGCAGTCCGCTTCTTGGGGGATGGCGACAAGGTCAAGGCATCACTCCGTTTCAAAGGCCGGCAGATGGCGCATCGCGATCTCGGCTACAAAATTATCAATCGCCTGATTCTCGACATCGGCGAGGCCGGCATAGTTGAATTCATGCCGCGCATGGAAGGCACGACGTTGCACGCAATTCTCGCACCCTCCAAAAAAGCAGAACCCGTGGTCAAGAAAGCTGTGCCATCTCCAGTCGCTGAGCCAGTGGCCGCAAAGGTTTAGCTTCTAACATAATAGCTGAGTAGCCAACCGGCCCTCTCTTGAGAGGGCCGATCCTTTGGCCCGGCCCGATCCCGCAGGTCTGTGTAGATCTCACTGGCCATACCTGCTCCCCAACTCGGTCCACCCTAAAGATCCGTCGACCTTCGAGTACCTTAGTAACGTGACCAGTTAATCATTCCTATAAGTTATTCAAAAAGATGGACTTATACCAAGCTTGATCTTATGTTTGACGCAGCTGAGATGTCCAGCGAAATTTCAAAACGCACTCTACCACTTAGGAGTACCACACATGAAGATTCTCGTCCGCGCCTTCGTCCTCGTCCTCACCCTGACTGGTTCTGCCGCATATACCCAAATCAACAGCCATATCGCGAAGACCCTTGCCGGCAAAGCTAACTCCATGCCGACTCCTTGCTGCGCCCCGAACGATCCGAATGCCTGCGGAATGCGATAGCACCTTCGTGTGACCGCACACGGATTTTCCCCTTGCGAGCGTCCGACCTGTGGTCTAGGCTCAATATCTAGACTCCAAGGCGGCGACTATGAGCAAGACCGTAATTGAGTTGCTATCCGTTCTGGAACCAATCTGCTGCGCTGTGGCGATTCTTGCTCTTTTCAAGTCGCGTCAAGCAAAACAGTTTGCTTCTTTTGCTGGGTTGATGATTATTCGATTGATCGCGGATCTGCTGTGCCTCGGCTTACTGGAGGGCAGCAGTCGCATCATCGAGAAGCACTTGGCCTATCGGCTCTACTTCTATACGTATTGGGTGAGCTTCGCGGTAGAGGCCCTTATGTGCCTCTATGTAATCTTCGGCGTCTTTCGGCTTGCCATGGCTCCTCTCCCTGGCCTTCAGCGACTTGGAACATTGGTGTTCCAGTGGGCCGCGGCGATCTCGGTAGCCTTAGCCCTCGCCGTCGGGATTACACCTCACCAATCTGGCGCGCAGTTCTTCGCTGCCACCACGTCGCAACTCCAACAAATCTCTAGCATCTTGACGTTATGTCTCTTGCTGTTTGTCTGCTTCGCGGTCCGTCCTATGGGACTATCGTTCCGGAGTCGCATTTTCGGCGTGAGTTTGGGTCTCGGAATTATTTCGGCAAGTAATCTGACTCAGGCCGCCTGGATCATTCACAGCCCGCAACTCTACTCCTTTATGAACATCGTGACTGGCTGTATCGGCTGCTCCACCCTGCTTGGTTGGTCACTCTACTTCGCGTTGCCCGAGCCCAAGCGGCGCATCATCGTGCTGCCAACTACTTCTCCGTTTTTACGTTGGAACCAGATCTCCGAGGTCCTCGGCGATGAGCCTGGGTTTGTTGCCGTGGCGGGTATTCCACCAGAAGTCTTTGCTCCTGCAGAGTTGGAGATCATGGTGCGAGCTTCCGCCAAGATGTCTCTCGGTTCCGAGTACAACCCGCTTGAATCAGACCGGACATTGGAAAGTCTGACCGCTTAGCTCTGCGTCCCACAAATCGGGGTCGCACCGCTTCAGACCTGTGGTCTCCTTCTCGATACGAAGTCTCCGTGGCAGAACATCAGGGCCATCTCCGAAGTTCAGCCAGAACGAGAGAGGCCGCCCATCAAAGCGGCCTCTCTCGTGTCCAGTACCTCTATTTACTCACGTTCAGAGCGTTTCCAGTTGATAAGGTCGCCTAGCGTTGTGCTGCTGCTGCTATTTGAAGATGAGTTGCTTGCGCCAGACTTGCCGGCTCCGCGGTCACGCTCCTTATAGCTCTCAACCTCAACCCGGCTTGCCTCTTCGCCCACAGCCTTGATACTGAGCCCGACCTTCTTCTCTTCCGGGTTCATCTTAACGATTTTGAAGTCATGCTCGTCGCCAACATTCAGAGTCAATGGTTGATGGTGCTCATCCACGGCCTCTGAGACATGGCATAGACCTTCCACACCCTCGGCAATCTCAATGAATGCGCCGAACTGCGCGGTCCGCAGAACCTTGCCCTTGATGACGTCGCCAACCCGATGTTGCGCGAAGAACGTCTCCCACACATCAGGCTGAAGCTGCTTGATACCGAGCGATAGCCGACGATTCTCGGGCTCCACACCCAGAACCACGGCCCTGATCTTCTCGCCCTTTTTCAGCACCTCCGACGGATGCTTGATCCGCTTGGTCCAGCTCAGGTTTGAGACATGGACCAGGCCATCAATTCCGTCTTCAATTTCGATAAATGCGCCGAAGTCCGTTAGATTCCGCACGCGGCCCTCAATCACAGCACCGACCGGGTACTTATCTTCGAGCTGCTCCCACGGATTATCCTGAAGCTGCTTCATTCCCAACGAAATGCGGCGATCGTTCGGATTCACCGAGAGAATAATGGTGTCAACCTCGTCGCCGGGCTTGACCATCTTCGATGGATGTTTCATCCGCTTCGACCACGTCATCTCGGAGACATGCACCAAACCTTCAATGCCCTGCTCCAGTTCCACAAACGCACCGTAATCTGTTACGGATAAGATTCGACCACGAACCTGGGCGCCGATGGGGTAACGTTCGGTCGCATCCAGCCACGGATCCGGCGTGAGTTGTTTGAAGCCAAGCGAAACGCGTTGCTTGTCCTTATCGAACTTCAGCACCTTAACCTGGATCTCATCCCCGACGTTTACAAGATCGCGCGGATGCGTCAGCCGTCCCCAGCTCATATCCGTGATATGCAGCAGACCGTCAAGTCCGCCCATATCCACGAAGGCACCATAATCGGTCAGGTTCTTCACCGTTCCAGTCAGAATTGAGCCCTCTTCGAGGGTCGCGAGCGTGACACCCTTCTTTGCGTTCTGGTCCTCTTCAAGCAGCTCTTTCCGACTGATCACAACGTTGCCGCGCTTTTTGTTCAGCTTAATCACGCGAACTTCAATCTCAGTACCGATATAGCCGTCAAGATTGCGAACCGGGCGAATTTCTACCTGGGAGCCGGGCAGAAATGCCTTGATCCCGATGTCTACTGTCAGCCCACCCTTGACGCGGCTAAGCACCATACCCTTCACTGGCGTCTTGGTGTTTGCCGCCTCTTCCAGCTTGTCCCAGACCTTATGGCGGAGCGCTTTCTCGTAGCTAACGAGATAGCCGCCCTCAGCCTCTTCTCGCTCAACAACGACCTCGACCTGGTCGCCCGGATTGAACTTCGAAACACCGTTGATGTCCAGGACTTGATCGAGCGGAATCAAACCTTCAGACTTCAATCCGATGTCGATAACGACATGCTTGTCGGTGATCTTGACCACGGTGCCGACGACGACCGCTTCTTCCTGCGTCAGGTTCTGCGCAGCGGCACTTTCGGCGGCTTGTTCGCGGTCGAAGCTGGCGAGCGCTGCGGCAAAATCGGCCGAGTCGTAGTCGACATCATCCTCCGCGCCTGCGCTAAGGGATGGAACGCCATCAGGTTGGGAGCTGGCTACGTCCTGCTCGACTGGGGCCTGGGCCTGAGTCGCAGATGCCGGCTGGTTAGAGGTAGAGTCGGTCGACGGAGCGGCATGCTCGGTCGCTTCGGGCGCGAGGGTTTCGAGTTCGGTGTTCAGGGGTTTGCTCTCGGTGTGTTCAGGATTATGGTGGTCGACCATGATTGATGCGTGCTCCGGGACCCAAGATTCATTCCATCGGCAGTTTGTCGGCGGAAGATCGCCCGCCATCCCTTCGGATACCGTCCGCAATCGTCCAGTTCGTCGGCTTGTCGGTCAGGAATGAGGTACTTCCAGCAGAGGAGCAGCTGCACTTGGGATCCCACACGCAGGGGCTCACTAGAAAGAGTATGACGTCGGACGCAATACGTCAACCGCTGCATTGGCGCAAAGGCAAGGAAATTTGCGTCCCGCATAGCCTTATACTCAGCCGATGGACAGACTTTGGACACCCTGGCGCAGCGACTACGTGACCGGAAAGTCCCCCGGCCGCAAAGGTGTGCCTGACGAGCTGAGCTCCTGGCCAGGGGAGGATACGTCGTGTGTCTTCTGCAACATGCTCGCCGCTGTCCTCTGGGCTAAGACCGACGGAAGGCAACCCGAGATGGCCGAGCGAGCCGCCGGCATCCTCACCATGCAGGAGCATTGCTTTGTCTGCCTTAATGCCTTTCCCTACTCCTCCGGCCACCTCATGATTTTGCCCTATAGTCACACAGCCAGCCTCGCATCACTGCCCCATGAGACCGCCGCGGAGCTAATCTCCCTTGCTCAACATGCCGAAGGCTGGCTCCGCGATTCCTACACTCCGGATGGACTCAATTTCGGCATGAATCTCGGCGAAGCGGCCGGAGCAGGCGTTGCCGGCCATCTGCATCTACACGGGCTGCCACGCTGGGCAGGTGACGGAAACTTCATGACGACCACCGCCGACACCCGCATCCTGCCGGAGACACTAGGCCACACATGGAGCAAACTCCGTGATGCCATCAGACGCGATGCAACTTTGGCGGTACACGAAACATCTACATCAAAGTAAGTATCTAAGGTGAGGCCATCATGGTGACTAAAGTTTCCTACTCCAACCGGACCGGACGCCCCGCTCCGCACTCTGGCAATCCGCAGTTCCCCAAGCCATACCTCATTCCCGTTCACGATATCGCCGCAGGCGAAGCAGGCCTTCACTGGTCGAAGAAGCTGCAACTAATCAGCGAGCGCGAAGGCGAAGACGCCATCCTCACCGGAGGGACCCGTTCCCTTCATCGCCGTCTGTTAGCCCTGAACGTTCATGAGGCACAGCGAACAATCGCATCCCGTGTCACAGGGCCAGTTTTTACGTCTCAACCTCTATCTGCGTAAAGGCGCGGGGCGGCATGCTGCCTCAGCTAGCCTGGCCATTCTGCACTCGTGGTGCAGACGCATGATGGTTTCCGGTGGGAAGGCGTGTCGCCTCAAAGTTGGTAATCTTCCAGGCGCCTGAAGCCAGCTGATGATAAATCCTGGTGTAGCGGTATTCTCCGTCGATCCGTCGAACATCGCTCCTGCCCTCCACCCTAGCCTTCACCGTAACGATCGCGACCTGCCCCGCCAGCTTCACCTTTCTATCCTGTAGATCCAGGCGGGTAATCACAAAAGTCCGACTCCGCAGCCGAGCTAGCTGCTGTACCTTCGTCGTAACTTGCCCGGTCATCGTGATCCCAACATAATCATCCGCCAACATGCAGTCCATGGTAGAAATATCGCCGCTTAGCTGCGCCGTCCGCCATTCATCCTCAAGCTTCTCGATCTCCCGCTTCACATCCCGTTTCGCCTGCCCGGCATGCGCCTGCACCGGCAGCAGGAGCAGGCAGACAATAAGAAGTCGGCCAACTTGAACGCGGGGAAGAACAGGCGAGATGGCAATGGGGCGATACATCGATTTACCCGGATACTAGCCCTGTTCCGAGAAGCTCGTCAAAACCACTTTTGTGGGATGAACCTGCCACATTGGTATCTCGACAAGCCCTAGCAGACCGCTGAAAGATTCTCTACCTGCCGGTCGAGCATAAGCTGGTATAGCCCACCTACCGCAAATCGCTCGAAGTGGTCCGTAGCCCGATGCGCCCCGGCAGCCGCCTCATCTCTGTATTGCTCGTAGATGACTACCGTCGCCGGTTCGCCTTCCACGAAATGAGAGACGTATAGCACGCACCCGGGCTCCTGTCGGGATGTGACCGTAAGCGCCTCAAGGATCTCGCGAACCTTTGGCACATCGTTGTCGCGGAAGCGGAGACGAACAGTGAAGCTGATCATGGAAGCCTTCCAGATACTATGTGCGGCACGCCGTGAAACCGCCGGCGCGTCAGGCCGAAAGCGTCTCCACAAATGCGGGCAGAGTCATCGTCTGGTCGCGGTCGGGGCCGGTCGAAACCATGCCAATCTTCGCGCCGGATTCCTTCTCAAGAAACCGCAGGTACTCCTGCGCCAGCGGCGGAAGTTTGTCGAACTCCGTAATGCCTTCAGTCGAAGTGTTCCATCCCTTAAGCGTCGTGTACACCGGCTCGATGGCGTCAAATCCACGCATATCCGCCGGAATCACGTCCGTGATCGTACCGTTCACCTTGTAGTGCGTGCAGACCGGAATCTCGGCACACTCATCCAAAACGTCCATCTTCGTAACCACCAGCCACTCGGTTGAGTTAATCATGTTCGAGTAGCGCAACAGCGGAAGATCGAGCCAGCCGCAGCGGCGTGGTCGTCCTGTCACAGCACCGTACTCCTGCCCGCGCGCACGCAGCAGATCCGCCGAGGAGTCGTTGATCTCCGTCGGGAACGGACCCTCGCCAACCCGCGTAACGTAGGCCTTCGTGACACCAATCACGGTGCCGATCTTCATGGGCCCAACGCCCGTCCCCGTGACCGCGCCCCCAGCCGTAGCTGACGAGCTAGTCACAAATGGGTATGTTCCGTGATCAATATCCAGCAGAGCGCCCTGTGCCCCCTCGAACATCACCTTCTGCCCACGGCTGATCGCCTCATTCAGCAGCACCGCCGTGTCGGTCACGAACGGCGCCATCTGCTCGGCGGCTCGAGCGTAGTCCTCGTACATCTGCTTCGGATCGAGCGGCTCCGTCCCAAACAGCGCGTGCGCAATCGTGTTTTTCTCGTCGCACGCGTTCTTGATGTGTGTCCGCAGCAGCGACGTATTCAACAGGTCGATCACCCGCAACCCGTTGCGGTGCATCTTGTCCTCATACGCCGGTCCAATGCCGCGGCTGGTCGTCCCAATTTTCGTTCGGCCGGGCGCGTTCTCGGCCGCCAGCTCGATCATCCGGTGGTACGGCAGAATGACCTGCGCCCGATCCGAGACAAACAGCTGCCCATCGATCGGCAGACCGGCATCCTTCAGCTTCTTAACTTCACTCAGAAACGCCATCGGGTCTAGCACCACGCCATTGCCGATCACGCCCTTGCACTCCGGCCGCAGAACTCCACAAGGAATCAGTTGCAGAATAAACTTCTTGCCCGAGATGATGACCGTATGCCCGGCATTGTGGCCGCCCGCATACCGCGCAACCACGTCAAAATGCCCGGAAAGCACATCAACAATCTTTCCTTTGCCTTCATCACCCCATTGGGCGCCAAGAATTACCGCTGACTTGCGTTGGGTCACGAGGTTTAGTGTCTCCGAAGCTGCTTCAGGTAAGCCACCGACAGTGTGACGGCGCCGTAGTCGATTTTATACTTAGGTCCGGAGTGACGGTTGTTGAACGAACTCTACATTGCCGAGACGCTTGAAGGAAGTCGGGTGAAGATACACTTCGATGATGGTCGCGAAGCATTGCTTGCTGATACATATCGGAAGGTACGATGGAGCCGCGTACCTGATATAGGACAAGATTGAGTGGTCTATCCGCCAGAAACCTGCGGCGGTGGATCCACCACGTGTTACCACGCGGATGCTGAGTCCCTGGAAAGCATCGAACCGGCAGGAGAGACGATTGCCGGAACTACCTGAGGTCGAAACCGTCGCCAATGGCGTGCACGAGCGCGTACGCGGCCAGCGCATCGTCACGGTCTGGACCAGTGGCAAGCCGCAAACTTTCAAGAGCCCCGAGTCCGAGATCGAGGAGGTACTCACCGGAGCTACCATCCGCCATGTGCGGCGCGTCGGGAAAACCATCGTGATGACCCTCGATCGAGCCAGCAGCCACGACACACCCCCCTTCGAGGCAGAGTTCCTCGTGCACCTCGGCATGACCGGCCGCCTCCTCGTCTCGCAGGCAGACATCCCGCTCCCGCCGCACACGCATGCCGTACTCACGCTGGGCGACGGCCGCGAGCTGCGTTTCGTGGACCCCCGTCGGTTCGGCCGCCTCTCCGTTCACCGCGAGATCTACGCCGGCCCCGGCGCTGAGCCCCTGTCAATCTCCGCCGCCGAATTCGCCTCCCTCTTTCGCGGCCGCCGAACCTCCATCAAGGCAGCCCTGCTCAACCAGTCTCTGCTTCACGGCGTCGGCAACATCTACGCCGACGAGGCGCTCGCACGTGCCGGCATCCGCCCCCGAAGGCAAGCCGCCCGACTTACTCGATCGGAGCTAGAGCATCTCCGCCTTTCGCTCGTCGATGTTCTCAAGCGCGCCATCGAGCTTGGCGGCTCCTCGGTCTCGGACTACGTCGACGCCGAAGGGGTCGCAGGTTTTTTCCAGCTCGAACATCGCGTCTACGCCCGCGAAGGCCAGCCATGCCGGGTCTGCGGAACGCCCATTCGCAAGATCGTGGTCGGCGGCCGAGGCACGCACTTCTGCCCGCAATGCCAGCGTTAATACCGACTCAGCACCCCGCACCTCCCACTTCTCCTCCGCGCAAGCCCTGCGCGCACTCCGGAGAGACCTCCGCCTGCGGAACCATCCTCAGTCGCCCTCGAGGAAGGTAGGTGATCGTACGCACCGCGCTGCTACCCAGCTCCCGGATCTCGAGTGCCACTTCGTGGTCCGCATCGCCACGCCAGAGAGACCAGCCCAGCAACATCTGACCGTCGCGCACACCGGCTCGAAACGCTGGGCCCTCCCGGTCCACATCGTGCAGAATGGCCCGCGTCGTCAACTGTGACGCCGGCACCCCCAGCACATAGCTCCAGGCCTGCTTGGAATGCATACTAAGGCACGGTCCCACACTCCCCTCCGGCAACTGAATCTGGGCTGTACCGTCATCGACCATCGACCGGAACGCAGCAACCGTCGCCGGTCGGACAAAGCGGCCAGCAGTCGCGTAGATGCGATCCGCCGTAAGCGCCTCTCCATGCTCCGCCAGCAACCCCCGCATCAGGTCGTCCAGCGACCAGCGACCTCCACTCTGGCGGACGATCTCCCCGTTCAACCACAGCGCAATCACCGCGCCTCGAAGATACGGCGCACGGTATCGCGTCTCTTCATCGTCTAGCGGCGATCTCACCTCCAGCCCAGGCGTCCCCATCGACGTTGGTGAGCCGAACAGGTCACGAAGGATGACGTTTAGCCGCCGAACGTACATTTCCTGGTCGATCAGGTGGCCGCGCTCGAGCAGAACATCCTGGTAGAACGTCGTAAACCCCTCCACGAACCACGCCAAACGCTGCGTGTCCGCAACCGTTCCCAGGTTCGCCGGGTTCCACGCATGAAAGGCCTCGTGCGCGACCAGCGACTCCGTCTCCGGCCCGATGTGTTCACTCGGCGCCAGGAACAGGCTGAACGCATGCGTGAACGCCGATCCTCCTCCACCCGTGGTGCCAGTTCCATACGGCGCCAGAACCACCGCGTACCAGGACGAGCCCGACGTCCGCCAGAACTCCCGCTCGGCCGCGAGGATGGCACGTAGTTTGAGCGCCAGCTCCTGGTCCGAAAAGCTCCAATGACCCGCCGTCGCCAGCAGGACCGGCCCACCAGGAAGTGGGATCTGCCGCGTCGACAGCTCGCCCGCCACAAACAGGGCGTTCGCCACCTCTCCCCATGGCCCGTTCACCGTCTGGTGCGTGTCCGTCCCGAAACTCGTCACCAGCACGTGACGAGCCGGCAGATTCACGAAATCAAAGCTCACCTGGACCGCCGCCGTCGTCTCCATCTTCGGCGCGACCAGACCGGTATCGCCGTTGAACTCCACCAGCTCCGGCCCGATCAGCACGCGATGCCGCTCACTCGCGCGAAGCGGTCCCGTCCAGTCCTGCACCAGGTCGTAGTCCACCCGCACAAGCGTTCCGGGCTTCGCCTTCAGGGTGAAACGCGCCAGTCGGCTCGTTGGCTCGAGCGACACCTCGCTTCCCGTAATCTTCAGGTTCTCGATCGAGCGTTGTAGATCGCGTGCCTCCGCCCATTGCGATGGCAAATCCAGCATCTCGGCACCCGCCGCCGGGCTCGGGGTCTCAAGCGAAACGTGAACCCGACCCGGCTGCCGGAGGTCAAACCGGTAGGCCAGCCGGCGCGGTGGCTCAGGCCGCGGCTCCATGGCACGCCCCTGTAGGCGACCTGCAGGGGCCACACCGCACAGCAAAACAATCGCAACCCACAGACGGGCAAAGCTCTTCAAGCGCAGCAAGATAACATCCAGCGGAGGGGAGCGGTAAGCACGCGTCGCGTGCCCTTTCTGATCCCCTGCCAAGTGCCAGTGTAGGGCCGGAGACGAAGATTCAGCGAAAACGCACATGGGCGCGTCAGTACCAATGGTGCTGTGGCCGGTTACTTCGTTGCCCGAACTGTCAACCCCCAAGCGAGTGCGTGCACTGCGGAGCCGCCCTCTACTGCAGCCCGGCCGCCCGCTCCGCCGTAATTGCCGCTCCCACCAGCCGGGCCGGCGGCTCATCCTTCACAAGCTCCACCGAATAGCTCTGCAGCGGGCTCATCTTCACCATCTGCTGAATGTAATCCCGCAGCATGGGCAGATCCACGAAACGTGCATTGAAGCCGGTAAGAAAGAACTTGCCCGCGCCATCTTGGTGAATGGATGTCGCCGTCGCCGCCGCCAGCGCCTTGTGCCACAGTCGCTTAAAATCCAGGCATCGCTGGTCGCTCGGCTGCCCGTTTGGTAGCATCGTGTTCGCCGCCTCAAACACCTCCTCCGGTTCCATATCCAGAAACCGCAGGCGCATCGCGCGATGCCCCATGATCCCCTCCATATGACCGAATCCGCCACACCCGCAGAAGCGCTCCTTATCGTCGAGCGTCACGACGGAGTGCCCGCCCTCCCACACCCCCGGAGCAAACGGATACCGCCCGTAGCCAATGCCAACGCCTAGCGTCCACACCCGGATAATGCTGTCCAGCTTGCCATGCGCCGCCGCCAGCCCAGCCGCTACGCCGTCTGCGTCGTTCAGCACCGTGACCGGCGCCTTCATCCCGTGACTGCGCAGCTGGATCTGTAACAGCTCTGCAATCCGCGCGCCCTTTAACTGCGGTAGATTCGGCGATTCCTCAACCACCCCGTTGCGTATCAGCCCCGGCAGCGCCACTCCAATGGCACTCACATCGTTCGCGCCAGCCGCTACCTTGCGAACCTGCTCGCAGATCGTCTCCACCAGCAAATCGGTATGGAGCTCCACCAGAGCCCCCTCATCATCGGTGTCGACCGGGTAGGCCACAGGAGTTCCCTGCAACTCATGATCGATCACCACGCCGCAAAGAATCCGATCCGAAACTATCACGCCAATGGTCTTTGCCATGTCCCAACCCCGTCTTCAGGTACCCGCGAGTACCTTGTTTCCGGGTCGCCAGGCTATACGAACTTACTCACCCGGTTCAACCCATTGAAAGCCGCCACTTTATAACATTCGGCGAGCGTTGGATAGTTGAACACCGTATCCACGAAATAGTCCAGCTTTCCACCCAATGCCATCACCGCCTGGCCGATGTGCAGCAGCTCGCTCGCCCCCTCGCCAATGATGTGCACTCCCAAAATGGCATGCGTCTGGCGATGAAAGATCAGTTTCAGCCGGCCCGTCGTGTCCCCGCGAATCTGGCCGCGCGCAATCTCCCGGTAGTACGCCACACCAACCTCGTAGGGAACATCTTCTTCAGTCAGCTGTTCCTCGGTCTTACCCAAAAAGCTGATCTCCGGAATGGTCCAGATTCCGTACGGGTAAAAACTCGGGTTCGACAGAATAGTCTCATCCCCAAACGCCCGCGCCGCTGCCACCCGCCCCTGCTCCATCGAAACTGACGCCAGCGACGGAAACCCGATCACATCACCGACCGCAAAGATTGACGGACACTTCGTCCGAAAATCCTTATCGACCGGAATGCGCCCGCGACTGTCCGAATCCACCCCGACCGCACCCAGGTTCAGCTCATCCACATTGCCCTGCCGACCAACCGCATAGAGCAGCGCATCGCCCTGCACCTTCTTCTTCGACTCAAGGTTCGCCACCACCGTGCCGTCCGGCATCTCCTCGACCGACTCCACCTCTTCGTTCAGCCGCATCGTAACCCGCGAATCCCGCAGGTGGTAGCTCAGCGCCTCCACAATCTCCTGGTCAGCAAATTCCAGCAGCCGCGGCCGCCGCTCAATCAGCGTCACCCGGACTCCGAGCGCGGCAAACATGCACGTGTACTCAACCCCAATGACGCCGCCGCCGACCACAATCATCGTCTTCGGCAGATTCTTCAGCTCCAGAATCAGGTCCGAATTCACAATCGAGTGTCCGTTGATCGGCACCTTCGCCGAGGTCGCCGGCTTGGTTCCCGTGCCAATGATGATGCTTTTTGACTCGTACGTCGTCGATCCACGCGAGTTCGTCACCTTCACATGCGTCGCGTCTTCAAAGGACGCCGTCCCCACCAGCATCTCGATGTTGTTGCGCGAAAGCTGCGCCTCCGTTACATCGATCTCGGTCTTGATAACATGCTGCACCCGAAACGCAAGGTCCGCCATGGTAATGCGTTCCTTTACCCGGTAGTTCATGCCATAAATCGACTTGTAGTTGTACCCGGAAAGATGCAGCACCGCTTCGCGCATGGTCTTCGAGGGGATCGTGCCGGTGTTGATGCAGGCACCACCCACCACCTCGCGCATCTCCACCAACGCAACCTTCTTGCCAAGTTTTGCACCATAGATGGCAGCCCGTTGGCCTGCTGGGCCGGAACCAATAACGATCAGATCATAGACACTGCTCATGCGCGGGTACGTTCTTCCCTTTTGCCGTTAAGAGCCGCCGGCATCTCTTCACCGCGGCGAGCCTGGTCAGTACCGTTTCCTGGCCATTTAAGAACTTTGCAATTCCAATGATACCGCCAAGCAGCACCCGCGCGCGACGTACACTGACGCCGATGGCCCAACACGCGCTTCAATATGCCATTACAGACCGGCGATTCTTTGCAGGAGATGAACGTGGCCGACATCTCGGTCTGCTCAGGCAAGCCGCCATTCTCGCTGCCGCCGGGGTCGACTTCCTGCAACTTCGCGAAAAAGACCTGTCTCCCCCTGATCTGCTCGCCCTCACTCACACTCTCCGTTCATTTCTCCCCTCCGGCACCGCGCCTAAACTGCTGCTGAACGGCCCTCCAGCTGTCGCCGTCGCCGCCAGCTTCGACGGCCTCCACCTCCCCGCCGGCTGGACCTCCGCGGACCTTGCCAGTGCCCGACGCTTCTTCGCCACCGCCGGCCTGCCTCCCCCTTCTCTAAGCGTTAGCACCCATTCCCTCGCCGAAGTCCAGCTCGCAACCGATGCTGGTGCCGACCTCATCCTCTTCGGCCCCGTCTTCGAAAAGAGCGTCCTCGCCGAGATCGTTCTGCCCGGGGTCGGGCTCGAGACCCTCGCCGCCGCCTGCCAATGCGCTGGCGCCCGGCCCGTTCTCGCCCTTGGTGGGGTCAACGCAGCCAATCTCCCCGACTGCCTGGCCACCGGCGCCGCTGGGGTAGCGGCCATCCGCCTCTTCCTCCCCCCTGACACGCTTGGGTCGGGGTCTCCCGCGCAGCCTAACCCGTGAGAAAATAGCAACAGGGCCATGCTGATTACCCCGTTCGATCTCGCCAAAGAACCTCTCGAAATCAACCAGACTCTGCCCGCCGGCGCCATGGACTACACGCCGGACGTGCTCCAGTCCGGTCCACTCACCGTCACCGGCCAGGCCGATCTTCTCGTGGAACATCACGGTCACAAGGAAGTCGTGGAAGACATTCGCCTTCGCGCCCACTACGACGGCGACTTCACCCTCCTTTGTGCCCGTTGCCTCGATCCCGTTCCGCAGCACCTTGCCGGCGACTTCGACCTCATCTTCCGCCCGGAAGCCGCCGACAGCGACTCCGGCGAACGATCTATTTCGGAAGAAGAGACCGAGATCGGGTATTATGAGGAACGCGGGCTCGTGCTTGAGGATGTTGTGCGCGAGCAGGTGCTGCTTTCCCTTCCCTCCCGAACCCTTTGTGAATCGGTGTGCAAGGGTCTTTGCCAGCATTGCGGTATCAATCTGAACACGGCGACATGCGACTGCGGCAAGGCTCCGGCTGACCCACGGTGGAGTGCGCTTGCCGGTCTTGCAGGCAAGCTTGGCTCCTGAGCCAGTACCACCTGCATGATCTGAGGTTCGCTCCACTTTGATCTTCGTTCCATCTTGATTCCGATCGCTACGTCCGATTCGCCTGTGCCTTCGCCCGGTGATCTGCCCGAAAGAGAGACTGCAATGCCTAATCCGAAACGACGCCACTCCAAGCAGCGCACCGCCAAGCGCCGCAGCCACGACTTCCTCACCCCCACCGGCACCTCCGAGTGCCCGAACTGCAAGGAACGCAAGCTTCCGCATCGCGCCTGCCGCAACTGTGGGGAGTACAAAGGTCGCGCCGTCCTCGCCGCCAAGGAAGCAAGCTAACCTACCCGCTCCGAGAGAACCTGCCCCTCAGCTGATGCCTCTAGACATCGTCGTCGATGGAATGGGTTCCGATAAGGCCCCCGAATCCGAGATTCGCGGGGCTATTGCCGCGTGCCGTACGCTGGACGTCCGCGTCCTTCTCGTCGGCCTCGAAGATCGCCTGCAGCCCGCACTCAAGCAGGCGCTCGAAGGGGATCGCCTCCCGATTGAGATCGTCCACGCCGCCGAGTGGATCAGCATGGACGACAAGGCCGCCCAGGCCGTCCGTTCCAAGCGCGAGTCCAGCATGCGGGTCGGCCTCAAACTCGTCCGCGAAGGCAAGGCCGCCGGCTTCTTTACTGCCGGCAACACCGGTGCTGCCATGGCCACCGCCAAAATGGTTCTCGGCATGCTCACCGGCGTCGATCGCCCCGCGCTTGCCGCCACCCTGCCGACCACAAACGGCACCCCCTCCCTTCTGCTCGATGTCGGCGCCAATGTTGATTCAGACCCCGAAAACCTCGTGCAGTTCGCCCTCATGGGCAACGTCTACGCCTGCAACCTGCTCCGCATCGCCCGCCCTCGCGTCGGCCTGCTCTCGATCGGCGAGGAAGACTCCAAAGGCAACGCACAAACGCGCGACACCCTCCCCTTGCTTCGCCAGGCCGCGCTCCATTGCATCGGCAATGTCGAAGGCCGCGATCTTTTTAATGGTCACGCCGATGTGATCGTCTCGGACGGCTTCGTCGGCAACGTCGCCCTCAAGGCCAGTGAAGGCCTCGCCAAGCTCGTCAGCTCCTCCCTTCGCGAAAGCCTGCAGTCCACCGTTACCTCACAGATCGGTGCCCTGCTCTCGCAAAAGGCCTTCAAGAGCTTTAAAAAGCGCCTCGACTACACCGAGTACGGTGGCGTCCCTCTGCTCGGGGTTCGCGGCGTCTGCATTATCGGTCACGGATCGTCGAACGAAACGGCAGTCATGAACGGCATCCGCGTCACCGCTGAGTTCGCCCACGCCGAAGTCAACGCCGGCATCGAAGCTGCCATGCACGCACGCAGACAGCAGCTCGCTCAAGCCACAGAAGCCATACCCGCCACCGCCTCGGACACCTGACGCGATCTGATCAGGTGGTCGTGCATCACCAAGACGATTGGTAAGCTGCAACGATAGCCAATTGACGGTTATATTGCAGACATCTCCGAACGTGCAACTTGAGGAGTTCTCCTATTGTCGAAAGGGAAGCTTAACTCACAGCAAGCGCGCGAGGCTAAGAAGCCGACGGATGAAGCCAAGCATAAGATAATGACCGCTTTGCTCGTTTCGGAGCGTAAACCATCCATTGCAAATCAATCCAGCGCTGAACACTGCAAGCCTAGTCAGATACCAGGATGGAAGGTTCTCCTAGACATCGCTACGGTTGTGATTGGCAGTTACGCCGTGATCATCTATTCGGGCCAATGGAATGCTGCCAGAGAAGCTAACCGGCTGAATGGGGGCAACTTTCGCGCCAGCCAGAGGGCTTGGGTGGGTTCTATCGGCTTCGATTTCGTACCGATTGAGGCTGAAAAGCGCACCATACTTAAAAATTCCGGCAACTCTCCCGCAATGAGTGTGGAGATTAGGGATACAGCTCAACTCGTAGGCAGTCCCCGAGTTGATCCGACGATAGCTTGGATGTTGACCGCAGCGCTGCCAAACGCTGGCGGCAAGACTCTGACCATGTTCAACGGGCAAACCTACACTGATCAAGGAGGGAGGGCATTTCTGCTTTACCCGAGTCAGGTCCAAGATATAAGCCAAGGTAGGTCGATCCTTGTCTACACAGCGGAAATTACATATCGCGATGTTTTTGGCACTCCACACAAAACCATGCTCTGCCAGGTGCTAGATAGTCTCGGTACTCACGGGTGTGGGTTTGGTGAAGAAGCGGATTAAAAGTGACCGAGGCAGCTTGCACTTGTTCCAAGTATGTTGGCGCCTCCCCGCTACTCCCGCCGAGGCTGCGCCAGCACCAGCCCACGCGGCGTCGGCAACAGCAAAATCGAAAGCAAACCCTCCCGCTCCATCTTCAGCGCCGCCTCCCGCACCGTTCTCAAGTGCGAGCTCGCATCATGGATCACAATCAGCCCATGCGGGTTGATCTGCGGCAGAAACCGCTTCACCTCGGCCTCCCGCAGCTCCGGGTCCGAGTCCGAAAACAGCAGATCAATCGTCCCTTCCACCGGCATCTCGAGTGAGCTCTCATTCCGCAGATCCATCCATCGCAGCAGCGGCGATCCCGCCAGCCGTTTGGTCGCTTTCGCATACACCACCGGGTCGAACTCGCATGAGATCACGCGCCCTCGGCCATTCCGCTCCAGACCCCGCGCAATCCACTCCGTCGACACGCCGAGAAACGACCCGGTCTCGACCACCAGCTCCGGCTTAAGCGTCGTCACCAACGTCGCCAGCAACTCCAGAACCTCGACCTCCGCCGTCATCGAGTCGATCATCGACCAGCGCTCCGGATGCGGGCACTCCGGCGTCGCCCGATGGTACTCCGGCAGCAGCGCACCCGCCGCGCGCTCGTGCTGCAGCATCACCTTGTGCTCCTGCTTCAGCTTCTTTCGGAACAGTCCCATCGCAGCCCAGTGTATCGCCCGCGGGTAAGCCCGCCGGCATCTTAACTTCATCGAGGGATCGCATCTATGAGCAAGGGATGGACCGTACAAGATATGCCGCCGCAGGATGGCCGTCGGGCCATCATCACCGGCGGCAACAGTGGCCTCGGCTACGAAACCGCTGTCGAGCTTGCCCGTCACGGCGCCTCCGTCGTCATCGCCTGCCGCAGCCAGGCCAAAGGGCAGCAGGCCGTCGTTAGCCTCGCGAAGCAAGTCCCTGGCGCTAGGGTAGAACTCGCCTCGCTCGACCTCGCCTCCCTCAGCTCGGTTCGTTCCTTCGCTGATGCCGAACTCGCTAACCCCGAGCCCCTCGATCTACTCATCAGCAACGCCGGCATCATGGCCCCGCCCGCTCGTCGAGAGACGCAGGATGGCTTCGAGCTTCAGTTCGGCACCAACGTCCTTGGCCACTTCGCTCTCACCGGTCTTCTCCTTCCCAAGCTCCAGGCACGCGCCGCCACGGCCGACCTCTTGCAGGGCGAGCACCTACTCCCTCGCATCGTCTATCTCGCCTCCATCGCTCACAAACGCGGCAAGCTCCACTTCAACGACCTGCAGGCCACCGCACGCTACTCTCCAATGGGCTCCTACCAGCAGTCCAAGCTCGCCGATCTCATGCTCGCCTTTGAGCTCGATCGCCGCCTGCGCGCCTCCGGTTCCACCGTCCAAAGCATCGCCGCCCACCCCGGCGTGGCCAGCACCAACCTCTTCCTCAACGACGATCATCGAGGCCTCGAGCGCCGCGTGCGTGTCTTCATGGGCCATCTGATGGATCGCTTTCTCAACTCCGTCCCACAAGGAGCCATCCCCATTCTCTTCGCCGCCACCGCACCCACCGCCCAGCCCGGCGGATACTACGGCCCTCAAGGCTTCCAGGAAATGCGTGGCGGCGACTCCGGCCCTGCAAAGGTGGCGCCCCCGGCCCGCATCGCAACTGACGCCGCTCGCCTGTGGGCCGTCTGCCAGGATCTCACCGGTGTCCGCTATCTGTAACTACTCTAGTTACAGTTACCAAACCACCGTCGCCACCGCATGCCCAGGTAGGTTGACTGGTAGGGCTCGGATGCCTTGGCGCAGCGCAAACGTCCTGGCCCCCGCGCCATCGTTCGCAACGACGATAGCCAGCTTGCCGTCAGGCCGCCGAAACGCCACGTTTGGCAAGCTCCCGAGCTCATTCGACCCCACCCGCACCGATCCCGGCGGCACAAACTTTGCCACCTGCCCTACCGCATAAAATGCAATGTTCGGCGTCGCCACATTTCCATCAATCGTCACCGCTCCCTGGCACACCGGGCATCCACCATCGCCCGTATGGGGTCCAAACGCCGGATCAGCCGCCAAATTCCACAACAACACATTCCGGCTCCAATTGCGCATTGCCCCTAGGAACACGCGCGACACCGGTTCCTCAATCGGCTTCAAGGCGCCGCCCGTCGGCGCCTCCACTGTCATCTGCTCGGTGAAGTACAGGTTCTTGTGCGGAAACGCTTCATGCACCTCCGTCATCGCGTCAATCGTTCCAAGGTAAAGGTGGAATCCGGACCCATCGACAAACCGCGCCGCCTCCGGGTCGCTTAGCACCGCGATCGGGTACTCCGGAAGATCGCAGTTGTGATCGAACAGAATGATCTTCGTCGTCAAACCGGCCTTCGCCAGCGCCGGGCCCAGCGCGGACCGAATGAACTCCTCCTGCTCCCTCGAGGACATCACCAGGCTCGGCGTATTCTTGTCATTCCCCGGCTCATTCTGCACCGTTATCGCCTCAATCGGAACTCCTTCGGACCGCATCGCCTGCAGGTACTTCACGAAGTACTGGGTATACACTGCGTAAAACTCCGGCTTCAGACTGCCACCCTTCACACCACCATTCGTCTTCATCCACGAAGGTGCCGTCCATGGCGAAGCCAGAATCTTGATCTTCGGATTGATAGCCAGCACCTGCTTCATCACCGGTACCACGTCCTTCATGTCCGGTCCGAGATCGAAGTGCGCCAGCGTTGGATCCTGTTCGCCATCAGGCACATCGTCATAGGTAAACACCCGCTCATTCATGTCGGAGGCACCGATGCTTAGTCGCAGGTAGCTCGTCGCGATGTCGTCCTTGCCGCTGCCAAAAACCTTCTGCAGCAAAGCCGCACGCGCCGGCGCCTCCATCTTCATCAACAGCTGTGCACTTCCACCCGTCATGGCAAACCCAAAGCCGTCGATCGTCTGCATCGTCTGCTCCGGCTCAATCGAAATCGTCTCAACCGAAGCGTCGATCTTGCCCGCTTTCATCTCCGGCTGCTCCGCCAGCAACGCACGCCGGTCTGCCGTCGTCAGGTACATCGTTGCGTGCTTTGCCTGCGCCGCGAGCGGCATCGCCACACCCATCCCCGCAACCAGCACGGCGAACCCCTTTACCCATCCCCGCATAGTCTCTCCAGACGTAAACTTCCGCATCCGCGGCACATGCCCGCAGCTAACCCTTGCATCCGCCGGATCGCGTGTCAAACCAAGTACCATGGAAGAAGGACATCTTCCCCGCGAGCTCAGCCGTGCCAGACTCCGCTCCAGACACACTCTTTGACGTCGCCATCGTCGGTGCTGGTCCCGCCGGTTCCACCGCCGCCGCCAAACTTGGGCTGGCCGGCCTCCGCGTCCTCCTTCTCGACAAAGCCAAAGCCTTCCCGCGCGAAAAACCCTGTGGCGGCGGCATCACCGCCCGCGCTCTCACCCGCCTTCCCTTCATCCGCGATCTTCTCCGCGAAGTCTCCGTCAACGCCCTGAGCAAGATGTACATCGAAAGCCCCGACGGGGCCGGCATAGAGTACGAAGATCCCCTCGGCGACCCTATCCTCTACCTCGTCCGCCGCATCGAGTGGGATGCGGCCCTCTTCCGTCGTGCCAGCTCTCTTGTCTCCTTCGTCGCGCTGGGCGCATCTGTAACTGGTATTCGTACAGATGCGGACAGCGTCACGCTCAGCTGCGCCCCGTCCCTGGTCTATCCGGCCGGCCGCAGCTTCCGCGCCCGCATGGTCATCGGTGCCGACAGCGCCAACTCCGTCATCGCGCGGCTCAGTGGTCTACGCACCGGCGAGGTTCACGGCCAATACGCCATCGATATGATGGAAGAAACTCCCTACACTGAACTCGACACACCCCATCGCGATCGCGTCACCCTTCTTCTCAGCCTTCCGTCAAGCTACGGTTACGGTTACATATTTCCAAAGCAGACCCATATCAATCTCGGCTTTGGCTCCGGTCCGGATTACTTCGTCGACCATGTCCGCGGCCGCGCCAAACAGCATCACCTCGATTTCGTCGAGCAGATGAAGCAGCGCGGCTTCGCCACCGGCGAAAGCCATCCCGAAAACTATCGCGCCTTTCCCATTCCCATCTCCGGCCCCCTGCACACCACCTTCGCTGATCGCGTTCTGCTCGCCGGTGACGCCGCCGGCATGGTCAACGCGTTCTCCGCAGAAGGCATCTACTTCGCAATGGTCTCGGGAGATCTCGCCGCCGATGCCGCCATCGCCGCCGTCAGAGCCCACCGCTTCGACGCTCGCCAGCTTTCGACCTACCAGCACGCCTGGGAGCGCGAGATCGGCGGCGAACTCTGCCATTCCGTCGAGATCCAGCGCCGCCTCTTCACCGAACCCGGCCGCGTCGACGCCCTCGTTCGTCGCGCCAAGTCCGACCCCGATCTCCTTCGCCTGCTCTGCGGTTACGCCATGGGCTTCGCCACCTACGAGCAGCTCCGCAGCCACATGGCCCGCGTTGTCATGCCGCAATGGGTCTGGGGCAAGGTCCAAGGCAAACTCCGCTCCCTCATCGGCGCATAGCCGCTCGCGCCAGTACACGAAGCAGGATCGAGACCACTACGGAGTACGCCGCGAATTTCGACTTTTCTTGTCATCCGGTAGGAATCTGCTGCTGTCCTCGCGTCTGTTCGGCTGGGGAACAGCCGCGAAGGAAGCTATCGCCCCGCCACCCGCACCAGCACCAGCGCATTCGGCTCCAGCGTCAGCGTGATCGCCCCACCCTTCAACGTCGTCACCTCCGCCGGCGGCAACGCCGTCTTCGTATTCATCGTCTCCACCTGCTCGGGCGTCGGATACACCGGTTTGCCTAGCGCCGCATACACCGGCAACACATTGCCATGCTCGTTGTCCACCCGGTCGATCGTCACCCGTGCGTTCGCCGGCACACCCTTCACCGCCAACGTCATCGTCTTCGACCTCGCGTGCAGCGTCAAACTCGGCTGCCCATCCGGCGCCGGATCGACAATGTTCCACGCTGCAATCGCCAGCGATCCGTCCACTTGCTTCGTTATCAGGGCATCCTTCGCCTCGCTCGCGAATCGCCGATCTCCCAGCTGGTGCAGCAGGCCAAACTGATAGAAGCTCGGCTTATTGATCCCGTACATCGCCCGCAATCCAAACATCCCGATAAACGGCTTCGGCTCCGGCCCACCCTCCTCGAAGACGTCCGAAAACGTCCAGAAGCTCATCATGTCCACCTTGCCATCACATTGCCGGATCGTCTCCGCCAGCGCCGGCCCCACAAACGTCGTGTCCCGCGATTCACTCGCGCCCTGCACATTCCACTCCGTCCAAAAGAGCGGCAAATCTGCTTTCCCCGCAGCCTTCATCTGCCCACGAACCTTGCCGATTGCCAAACAAACCCGCTCATCCGGTGGCGTATCCCGCGGCACACTTTTGTCGTTCGGAAACAAATTGTCGATCGTGTCGTCCGCGTACCCATGACTGGTTACAAAATCAATCGGCACCTGATGCTCATTCGTATACGCCAGGAAAATGTCGACCCAGTCAGCCGCCGCCGTAGCCGGCCCACCCACACGCATCCGCGAACTCACCGCCTTCAAATCCCGCACCGTATGCTCATACAGCTCGAAGTAGCTCTTATCTCGCGGAATGCCGCCCCAGAAATCAATGTTCGGCTCATTCCACACCTCGAAGTACCACGTCCCTACTTCGTCGATCCCATACCGCGCCACCAGGTGCTTCGCAAACGCCGTCATCAGTGCATCCCACCGCTCCATCGACTTCGGCGGCGAGACATTCTGCTTGTACCAGAACGGATGCAGCGCATCCGGGTTGAACGCCAGCTTCTTCGGCATGAAGCTGATCTCCACCATCGGCTTCACCTGGTTCTTCAACAGCCCGTCGTAGATCTGGTCCACGTACGAAAAGTTATAAACCGCATTCCCATGCTCGTCTTCGGTGTACACGCCGTTCTCATCGAGCAGTATTCCGTGCGCCCGCACATACTTGAAATCTGTAATCGCCCGCACCGCCCGCAGATCGTCGCGATAGCTCTCCCGCAGCGACAAATTGGCCCGCCCCGATCCAAACATCTCCTCCCAAAAATGCGGAAACGCCGTCGTCGCCGCCTTCGCGTCAATCACGACGCGCTCCTGTGCCAGACTCGGCCAGTTCAGCACAAAGAAAAATAGCATACAGAGCCGAACCATACACGCTCCTCAGCAACTTCCAGGCTATGCTGCGGTCACGAGCTGGCGAATCCGCGGCCGCTTCTTCCGCGAGGCAACCCAAAGGTCATACTGGGCCTGCAGACGAAGCCAAAGCTCAGCCTCCGTGGCAAACGCCGCCGCCAACCGCAAAGCCATATCCGCCGAGATGCCCGCCTTCCCATTCAGAACGCGCGAGAGTGTCGTCCGCGTCACGCCAAGATGGTGCGCCACCTCGGTCACTAAGCGATCAGCCACGTAATACAGCAACAGGCGGCCTGGGTGCGACGGAGTGTGCATGCGGGCTGACATCGTAATCTCCTCAGGTCAAGGCATTGGCCTAAACGCACGTCAGTGATAGTCCTGGTAATAACAAGAACCGCATCGTCCTCCTCGAAGCCGAAGGTAAGCCTCCAGTTGCCGCTGACACGCACAGCCCACGGACCGTTCAGATCACCCGCGAGTGCATGCCAGTGCCATCCCGGAACGTTCACCTGCTCTGGACCTGTTACGACCTGCAACAGAGTGAGCTGATCAGCCAGCTTGGCGCGTGCTTAGCCTGTATCCCGGCTTCGAACCCGTGAGAAAGAATCTTTCGATGCACTTGTGCCGAAAGCTCTTGATCATTGCTGCTGCGTAGCGTAACGCTACACGAAACATGAAGCAAGTGGAAAAGCTTTGCAGATACTCGTTAACGCGGACGCTCTACGCCCTGCCCGCCAACTGCCGCAGCACATATTGCAAAATCCCCCCGTGCTGGTAATACAAAATCTCCTGCGGTGTATCAATCCGTACCCGCACATTGAACTCCTTCGTCTTGCCCAGGTCCGATTCCGCGATTACCGTCAGCAGCTTGCCATTCGCAAACTTCTCATCCAGCATCGCCTTCAACGTACCCGGCCTGTCGCCGAGTGAGATCACCTCTTCCCCCGTCAGCAGCAGCGAGTCGGCCGTCTGCCCCGGCAAAAACTCAAGCGGCAGAATTCCCATACCCACCAGGTTCGACCGATGAATGCGCTCATAGCTTTCTGCAATCACAAACCGAATTCCCAGCAGACGCGGTCCTTTCGCCGCCCAGTCGCGCGACGACCCCGACCCATACTCTTTGCCAGCCAGAATCGCGAGCGGCGTCCTCCGCTCCGCATACGCTACTGACGCGTCATAGATCGACATCGGCAGATCCTCCGGCAGCAGCCGCGTCACGCCGCCCTCCGTCCCCGGCGCCAGCTTGTTCTTCAAGCGCACATTTGCAAACGTGCCGCGCACCATCACCTCATGATTGCCGCGCCGCGATCCATAGCTGTTGAATTCGCTCGTCTTCACGCCATGCTCGGTCAGGTACTTGCCCGCCGGCCCATTCTGCTTGATCGAGCCCGCCGGCGAAATGTGATCCGTCGTCACTGAATCACCCAGCACCGCCAGCACCCGCGCGCCATGAATGTCCTTCACCTCTTCAGGAATCGCCGGCATGCCATCGAAGTACGGCGCCTTGCGGATATACGTCGAGTCCGCCTCCCAGCCGTACGTCTCTCCGGAAGGAAACTTCAGCTGCTGCCAGTTGCCATCGCCCTCGCTCACACCGCCATACTGATCCAGAAACATCTGCGGATCGATGCAGGTGTGCACCATCTCCGAAACCTCCGCCTGCGTCGGCCAGATATCCTTCAGATACACCGGCTGTCCCTGCCGTCCGCTGCCCAGCGGCTGCGTCGCAAAGTCGTGTTCAATGTGCCCCGCCAACGCATACGCCACCACCAACGGCGGACTCATCAGATAGTTCGCCCGCACCTCAGGCGATATGCGCCCTTCGAAGTTACGATTTCCACTCAGCACACTCACCGCAACCAGATCGTTTTCTTCGATCGCCTTTGAAACATCCGTCGGCAGTGGGCCCGAGTTCCCAATGCACGTCGTGCATCCATACCCGACTACCTGGAACCGCAGTGCATCAAGATACGGCAGCAGGCCCGCACGCGTGTAGTAATCCGTCACCACGCGGCTCCCCGGTGCGAGTGAGGTCTTCACCCACGGCGGCGTCCGCAGCCCCGCCTCCACAGCCTTCTTCGCGAGCAAACCCGCCGCCATCATCACGTACGGGTTCGACGTATTCGTGCACGACGTAATCGCCGCAATCACAATCGATCCATCCCGTAGGTACGGGTCCGGATCGATCCCAAACCGCTGCTGCACACTTGTGATCGGCTCCGCCAGCGCCGGCCTCTTCACCGCCGCGGGCGAATCATCGTGAGTCGTCGCGATCACCTGCACAAACTCCGGAATCTCCGGCGCCGCCATGCCCAGGCTGCTCGTCACATCGCCCGTCGCACTCGCCGTTCCGCCCTCACCCTCCCATCGCACCATCTGCCGCGCCGCCTGCCGGTTCGCATTCGGCCCTTGCAGCGTTGGCAACTGCCGCGCAAAGCTCGCTGGCGTCTCCGAAAGCAACACGCGATCCTGCGGCCGCTTCGGTCCCGCCACACTCGGCTCCACCGTCGCCAGATCAAGCGCCAGCGTCGCCGTATAGATAGCCTCCGGCGCGTCCGGGGTATGGAACATCTCCTGCTCGCGGAAGTATGCCTCCGTCAGCGCAATATGCTCCTCCGTCCGTCCCGTCAGCCGCAGATACGTCAGCGTCTCCTTGTCTACCGGAAAGATCCCGCACGTCGCCCCATACTCCGGCGCCATGTTCGCGATCGTCGCGCGATCCGCCAACGGCAGCTCGCTGATGCCAGGCCCATAGAACTCCACAAACTTCCCAACCACGCCGAACTTGCGCAGGGTCTCGGTCACCGTCAATACCAGGTCTGTCGCCGTCGTTCCTTCGCGCAGCTTGCCCGTCAGCCGAAACCCAACCACCTGCGGCACCAGCATGCTCACCGGCTGTCCCAGCATCGCCGCCTCAGCCTCAATGCCGCCCACACCCCACCCCAGCACACCCAGCCCGTTCACCATCGTCGTGTGCGAGTCCGTCCCGACCAAAGTGTCCGGATAAGCCGTTATCTTCCCGTCAGCATCCGGCTCCGTCGTAAACACCACCCGCGCCAGGTACTCCAGATTCACCTGGTGGCAAATGCCCATGCCCGGCGGCACAACGGAGAAGTTCCGAAACGCCGTCTGCCCCCACTTCAAAAAGGCATATCGTTCCCGGTTCCGTTGAAACTCCAGCGCCGCATTCAGGTCGTACGCCTGCGCCGTCCCAAACTCATCCACCTGCACCGAGTGATCAATCACCAGCTCCGCCGGTTGCAGTGGATTGATCCTCTCCGGGTCGCCGCCCAGCGCCCGCATGGCATCCCGCATCGCCGCCAGATCAACAACCGCCGGCACGCCGGTAAAGTCCTGCATCAACACCCGCGCCGGCATATACGCAATCTCTCGCGAAGGCTCGGCCTGAGCATCCCATTTAGCCAGAAACCGAACGTCCTCCGCCGTCACCGTCCGGCCATCCTTATGGCGAAGCAGGTTCTCTAGCAAAATCTTCAGCGAGAATGGCAGCCGAGCCAGATCAAGGCCCTCCGTCGCCAACGACTTCAGACTGAAGTAGGAAACCATTTGCGAGCCGGAACGCAGCGTCGCCGCAGAGTGAAAACTATCAGGATGGTTCGAAGAAACAGGCATTTCGATCAAATCTCCAAAAGAGCGCTCAGCCGAGCACGGGGCTACGCCGCCCACAGATCCCGGGGCAGCAGCGAATACAGCATATCGAATCAAAGAAAGACAGGCGTAGACCCCGCAGCTAGACCCGGCCGCGATCCCGGCGGCCACGACGGAAGCGTTTCACCAGAGGAAGCGGCTTTGCCATATGTTCATTTTACGACCTCTTCACGCGTCGCCAGTAAACCCGCTGTCACCACCGTCACTCCTCTCCCGTTTTGCCCGCCGCAACGCCCACAGCACCTGCCGCAGCACCCCGGTCCACACCGGCGCATCTGCCGCCGTCGGTACCCCCCGCAACAGAAGCCGCCGCACCTGTGTCTCCTCGCTGTTCGCCGGATGCCGCCGCGTGTACCCCGACGCCTCCAGCACCTCCACCAATAGCCCGCGGAGCCGTTCCATCTCCTCCGCCGTCGCCCGCGCAGGGTCCGTCACCACCCGTTCCAAACTCCGCTCCCGCACCATCTCATACAGACACACCGCCACCGCCTGCCCCAGGTTCATCGATGGGTGCCGCACCCCCGTGTACCTCTCCATCGGAATCGTCACGAGCGCATGGCAATGGCTCATCTCCGCATTGCTCAGCCCTGTCTTTTCCGAGCCAAACAGCAGCGCCACCCGGTGCCCTGCGTTCCCCTTCACATGTTCCCCGATTCGCTCCGCCGCATCCTTCAGCGTCAGCACCGGATGCTCCACCGCCCGCTCGCCCACCGCCGTCGTTCCCAGCACCAGCGTGCACGCCCGCACCGCCTCGGCAACACTCGCGTTCGTCATCGCCCCCGCTAAAACGTCCGCCGCATCCACTGCCGATCGCGCCGCTTCAAACGGCACCAGATAGTCACTTACGATCGCCATCCGCGCGAACCCAAAGTCATGCATCGCCCGCGCCACCGCACCAATATTGTTCGGGTTCCGCGCCCGAACCAGCACCACCTCCACCCGCGCCCGTTCCTCCGCCGTCAGCAAACCCGCACCTCCAGCAGGCGAAATACACTCCTGCCGAAAAGATTCTCGCACCTCTAAGACCTCGTCATTTTCACTGAGCTCCTAGTCAGCAGCGCAAGTCGATCGCGCGCCAGTGGTGAGAGATCGCTTCCTTCAAGCGACACCACCCTCACCCGTCAGCGCCCTCTCACCGACGTTGCACCTCACTCAAATATCTGTAACGATTAGTAGTACAAGTACACTCGGTTAGACGTCGTAGCGGTACGTTCGTCATGTCGTTGTCGTGAAACTAAGGCGCCGGCGCAAAACTTCGCAGCGCCTCCACCGTCGTCGCATCCATCTTCACCAGCATCCCCACCAGCAACTCCACCGCCTGGTCAAAATCCTTCCGGTTCACAATCCCGTTGTGCGAATGCGTATACCGCACCGGCACCACCAGATTCACCGTCGGCGCCCCCGTCCCGCCCGTCTGCATCTCCGCCGAGTCATCCCCGTACCCCTGCACCAGGTCACTCTGCACCGGGAGCCCCTTCTCCGCCGCCGTCTTCCGCACAAACGCCACCATCTTCCGGTTCGCTATCGTGCTCGAGTCGTACAGAAACATCCCCGGCCCCGCACCCAGCTTCACCTGCGTCTCCTCCGGCCTGTCCCCCGGAACATCGCCCGTAATCCCTCCCTCAAGCGCCACCCCGATCTCCGGCTTCACCATCGCCGTCGCCGCCCGCGCCCCGCGCAGCCCAACCTCCTCCTGCGTCGTCGCCACATAGAAGAGCTGGTTCGCGTGCGGCATCTTTGCCGTCCGCCGCATCGCCTCCAGCAGCACCGCACACCCGATCCGGTCGTCCCACGCCTTGCCCAGGTAGTTGTCCGTCCCGTTCATCACCGCAAACGGCGCATCCGGCACCACCGGATCACCCGGCTCCACCCCCATCGCCTTCACCTCGTCCGCCGTCTTCGCCCCCACGTCCAGAAAGATCCCGTCCCGTGGAAACACCGTGTTCCGCTCCCCCGCCGGCAACACATGAATATCCCGAATCCCCGTCACCGCCCGCACCGGCCCCTTCGACCCGATGATCACCCACCGCTGATCCACCAGTGCCTGGTCCAGCCACCCACCCAGCATCTGCATGGAAAGAAATCCCGTCGGCGTCACCCGCCGCACCATCCCTCCCAGCTCGTCCATGTGCGCGTCAATCATGATCCGCGGCCCACTCGTCCCCTGCTGCGCAATCACGCTCCCGGTGCCGTCATACCGGATCGGCGCCATCGCCAGACCCTTCATCTCCCCGACCATAATCGCCCGCACCGCCTCCTCCGCACCCGGCGGCCCCGGTGCCTCCGACAACCGCCGCAGCAGCTCCACCGTCCGGTCCCCACCACCCTGCGCCATTGCAGTCACACCGCCGCTCAAAGTAGCCAGCAGCACCACACCCCAAAATCCATCTCTCATCCGCAGCATGTCGCGGACTATACCACCGCAAGCTTCACCCGCAAGAAGCGATGGGGCAAATCGCAGCCATCGCGATCCGCCCCCATCCCCCTTAGTTGTTATCCCGTACGGATCTGCTGTTGCCCTCGCCTGTGCCTGCCACTCACTTTTGTCATTTCGACCAAAGCGACAGTCTTTCGGCGCGCAGCGGAGAACCTGCAGTCCTTCTCGCGCCATCACAGCGCCTCAAGCAAGCCTCTCTTCTATCGCTCGCACATCCACTTACTGCAGACGAACCTGCCTCTCCACCTCCGGCAGCACCGCCGTCCCTTCCATCCGCACCGACTCCAGGCTCTGCGGGTTCAGCCCCAGCACCTTCAGGATCGTCGGCGCCACCTGCGTCGTCTCCGTCGCCTCTGAAACCGTCTTCGCCGTGAATCCCGGGTTCGCAAACAGCATCACCACGTTCGTGTCGTCGTGCGAAAACCCGCCATGCTCCGAGAGTTTCTTCGTGCTGCCGGTGTAGATCACACCCACATTCGGCGTCACGATAAGGTCCGGCGTCCGCGGATCGCCCGTCGGCGGCAACCCCGGCCGGTTATAGTTCAGCGCCACCGTCGGCCCGTAGAAGATCTGCCCCAGCCCAATCGCCGCAGCATTCTTCTCAAGCGTTGCCACCGCATCCGTCGTCGTGGCCGAATTCGCCAGCCACAGCAGCGAGATATCGTCCTCCGTCGCGCCAATCCCAACCGGGTTCAGCGGCGACTCCGACAGCGGCAGCAGGTTCGCCAGCAGCGTCGCCGGCGTCGTTCCGGTGTTGCCGCTGTGCCCCGGTATCGGAGTGAAACGGTTCGGATCGATCGGCGACTGCCCATGCTTCGCCGTAATCACAATCATCGTGTTCTCGAAGTTACCCGTGTTCTTCAGCGCCGTCACCATCTCGCCGATTGACGCATCGATAAACTGGATCTCCGACAGCAGCTCCGGCTGCGGCGTTCCCGCGGCATCCGTGTACCCGCCCGTGCCCACGCCACTCTCAATCAGCTTCTGCCCAACACTCACCGCCTGAAAGTTCATCCCGAAGAGATTCGGCACCTGCGCCGTCGCTCCGGCGTGCGTCTTGCCATGAATCTGCTTCAGAATCGCCTGCACCTTCAGCGTGTCATAGCACTTGATGTTCTGGAAACTGTCTACCCACGCGCCCGTCTGCGTGGTGTCCGCAACGGTTGCACACGACATCCCCTCCGGCGTCGTCACCCCCGGCAGCCCAATCACCTTCGAGTTGATCTCCGGCGAGTAAAAGTCATCAAGCGTACTGCCACCCGGGCCAGCTACCGACGAGTACGCCGGATGCTTGTCCGACCATGCCGTATACCCGCCCGCCTCATGGATTACGCCAAAGATCGTATTCGTCCGCACAAAGTTCCACGGATACACCGGCGCACATCCAGCCGCAGGATCCCGCGGCAGCCGGTTCGGATTGATCGACGCAACCCCGCCATCCGTCAGACCCGCTCCCGGCGCTCCGCCGTTCAGCTTGCTTTGGTCGATGTCGATACCCTCTTCATACTCCGTCGTCGTCCCGGTCGGCGCGCCATACGCCGTGCACGGCCCCGCCTGCACCCCATTGCCCGTCGCGACCTTTGGCGCATCAAGCGACCGGTCGTACGCCACGTCGTAGTACACCCCCGTCGACTTCGGCGTTCCGCCCGAAACAATCGCCGTCAGCCCCGGAAACGAGTCCGATGGCTTCGATGTCGATGCCGCCACATAGTTCACCCCCGTCCGCTCCAGCGTCGCCAGGTTCGGGCAATACGGCGATCCACTGTTCACCCCCGCCACGCCCGCCGCGCAGTTGCGAAGGTCAATCGCATGCATGCCATCCACGCTGATCAGCAGCACATGCCGGATATCGCCACGGTTGCTCCGGTCCCAGTTGTTCGCATCTTGCGACACACCGGCGATCGGAAGGAGAGCCATCAGGCTCACGGAAAGAAACGCTTGAGATTTCATAGGGAGTTGACCTCACTGCGGTGTGTATCAGCTGAAGTCCGCTTCTCGCATTGACGTCCGGTAAACATTCGCTCAATTCCTTCGTCTGGCTCTCTGCTCCGTCAGGGACTCTCGCAGCACTCCGCGCTAGTCTCCAGAACTCGAAAATTGCGCCACTACCAGCGCCTCCCACTCCGCCTCCAGTGTCCCCCGCCGGCACTCACTGCCCGCCCGCCGATACCAGTAGTCCGCATTCCAGTCCTCGCCCTCCTTCCGATGCAGATACGCATGCACCGCCATCCCGTCCTTCGTCTCCAGCTCATCCACCAGCGCATGCGCCCGCGCCCAGTCACCCTTCGCGTCCCACCACAGCGCAGCCAACGGAGCCCCCATCCCAGCCGCTGGGACATTCCCCGCCATCGATGCCTTGAACTCCCCAATATCCATTCCTGCCTCTCCTCTTCCTTACGATCAACAGACTACGTCCATACCCGACTCATTGACGATGGAGCACCAGGGTGGTTCTTCATCGTCCGCCACACCAACATCATCTTTTGCGGCTGAGACAATCGCTGGCCCAAGGTGGTCGCATGCCGATGCTCGATCGGCCATGCGCTGCCGACCGGCAGCCTCTTGGAAGCAATCGCGCCATCGTGGCGCATCGATCCCATCCATCCAGATATCCTGAAGAAGTCTCGGACGACGGTTTGAAGCCGGCATGCGCCAGCCGCGTGCCGGACGCGCATCCAGAGTCCGAAGCTAACTTCAATTCATCGAAGACTTTGCCTTTGAAGTACGGGGTGGTCTACCCCGTACTTCAACACAGGTTCACACCCCATGGCCGACAACTTCGCCCATCTCGTCAAGCAGCAAGCCGACATCGTCAAGATCATCGGCGACTTCGTCCGTCTTCGCAAATCCGGCGCCCAGAACTTCACCGGCCTCTGTCCCTTCCACAAAGAGAAGACTGGCTCCTTCTCCGTCAACGCCACCCACGGCTACTTCTACTGCTTCGGCTGCCACGAAAAAGGCGACGTCTTCACCTTCGTCATGAAGCTCGAAAACATCCCCTTTCCCGAGGCCGTCCGTTCCGTCGCCCAGAAGTCCGGCATCCCTCTTCCCAAGCGCGAGTTCTCCTCTCCCGAAGAGGCCCGCGAAGCCGGCATCCGGCGCCAGCTCATCGATATCCACGAGGCCGCCACGCAGTACTTCCAGCAAGCCCTCAACTCCCCCGAGGCCGCTCGTGCCCGCGAGTACCTCACCGGCCGCGGCGTCTCCCTCGAGACCATCAAGACCTTCCGCATCGGCTACGCGCCCGACGACTTCAACCATATGCGCGACGCTCTCCGCCCTCACTTCCCCGAAGAGGCACTCCGCGCCTCCGGCCTCTTCTCCGCGAAGGAACAAGCCGACGGCTCACAAGGCCAGATGTACGCCCGCTTCCGCAAACGCATCACCTTCCCCATCGCCAACGAAGCTGGCAAGGTCATCGCCTTCACCGCCCGCGCCCTCGACGAGACCGACGACAAGGGCCGCCCCGTCGCCAAGTACATGAACTCCCCTGAGACGCCGCTCTTCTCGAAGGGCCACATCCTCTTCAACCTCGACAAAGCCAAGTCCGACATGCGCTCGCACGACTTCGCCCTCCTCGTCGAAGGCCAGATGGACTGCATCTCCGTCTACATGGCCGGCGTCCGCAACGTCCTTGCCACCTCCGGCACCGCCTTCACCGAAAACCAGGTCCGCCTCCTCTCCCGCTTCACCCACCGCGTCGTCGTCAACTTCGACCCCGATCAGGCCGGCGCCACCGCCGCCGAAAAATCCATCGCCTTGCTCACCGAAGAGGGCTTCGAGGTCAAGGTCGTCGCCCTCGAGGACGGCCTTGACCCTGACCGCTTCGTCCGCGAACGCGGCATGGACGCCTACATGGCCGCCCTCCGCGGCGCCAAACGCCACGCCGACTACCTCATCGATCGCGCCCGCCAGATCTTCCCCGCCCGCACCCCCGAAGCCAAAGTCAAGGCCATGAACTTCCTCCTCCCCCACATCCGCCGCATGCCCAACGCCCTCCATCGCGACGAGTTCGCCGCCGACGCCGCCCAGAAGCTCGGCATCGAATCCGCCATCCTTCGCCAGGAGATCCGCCAGGCCGCCGCCACCAAAGTCGAAAGCATCCGCTCTACCCCCACGCGCGATCCCGCCAGCGAGACCGAACGCGTCCTCCTCCGCGCCCTCGTCCTGCCCGAATCCGACCCCGCCCGCCAGCTCGCCGCCGAGCAGCTGGTCCAACATCCCGAGTACATCGACGGCCTCCCCGCCGGCGAGCTCCTCGACATCCTCGCCAACGCCCCCGCCCCCTCCAACCCGCTTGATGCCGCCCCCGACGACGCCTCCCGCGCCCTGCTCGCCCGCGCCCTCGAAACCGTCTCCGTCGCCTCGGACGACCACACCGCCGGCCACCCCACCGCCGAGCACGTCGCCAACGCCCTCCACACCCTCGAACGCCGCCGGATGGAGCGCCGCCAACGCGAGATACGCCACCTCCTCACCGAGGCCCAGAGCCACAACAACGACGCCGTCCTCACCTCCCTCATGCAGGAAAAAGTAGCCCTCGACCGAGCTCTACGCCAGCACACCCCCCGCGAAGCTTAAAACAAGTCCCCTGCACGTCGACAGGGGATCTCGTAACCGTGTTGCCATCCCGGTAATTTGTCGTCATCCCGCTATTCTGTCGTGATCCCGCTATTTTTGTTGCCCCCCGTAGGGATCTGCTGTTGCCTTTGCTCCCGCCATAAGAGAGTAAGCAATGACTTTGCCTATCGACATCGCAGCAGGTTGCACTGTCTTCGGGCGTCCTTGCTTACGATCCCAGCAGCCCAACCTGCTTCCCAATCAGCCGATCCAGCACCCGCTTCGGCAGCAGCCGCGGCACCGTCCAGTTCTTGAACCTCCCCGGAACCACCGCATACCGAACCTTGGGTCTGCGGTCGGTCAGCGCCACATATACTGTCTTGCCAATCACCTGTGGTCGAAGGCCTTTCCGGCCTTCCGTGATCATGAAGTCTTTGAAGCGGCCGAGGCTTGCGGCATAGTCGGTGTTGCGGAACCGCTCTACATCCTCCGCCTCTGCCTTATCCCAGATGGCAGTCACCACAAACCCCGGCCCGATCACAACCACGTCGATTCCATACAGCATCAGCTCGCGACGCAGCGCCTCGGACATCCCTTCAAGCCCATGCTTCGAGGCCGCATACGCCCCCAGAAACGGCACACCCATCTTGCCGCCTGTGGAACTGATATTCACGATGCGCCCGGGTCCACCCTCCCGCGTTCGGTCCGTCCCCAGCAGATCGGCAAACGCCTGCGTCACCAGCAACGGAGCAACCAGGTTCACCTCAAGCTGCTGCCGATACTCCTCCATCGTCAGATGAAGCAGCGGCCCCGCAACGCTGATCCCGGCATTATTCACCAGCCCGGCCAACGTCGACCGCCCCAGCGACGCGCGCACCTGCTCCGCCGCTCGCGCCACCGCCGCCTGGTCCGTCACGTCCATCAGCAGCGGCGTAAACGCATCCCCAAACTCAGCCCGCAGACGGTCCCCGTCGGCCTGCTTGCGCACCGTGCCAAACACCTTGAATCCCCTCTGCGCCAGAACATCGCAGATTCCCCAGCCAATACCCGTCGATGCTCCCGTAACCACCACTGACTTCGTCATCACGTATCTCCCTTGTCTCATCCTAAAATGTACGCCATACACCTTAAACAGCTACACCGTACACCTACGTCAGCCCGGGCGCAACAGGTACAGTGATCTCATATGCCGTACCCCTCCAAGACAGATCGAAAGTCCATCTTCGCCGCCGCCATGGATCAGGTCGCGCGCGATGGTCTCAACGGCCTTTCCCTGCGAGGCGTGGCCGCGGCTCTGGGAATTGCTCCAAATGCCCTCTACCGCTACTTCGCAGACCGCGCCGCGCTCGAAGCCGCCCTCGCCGAAGAGAGTCAGCGCCGCCTCCTCGGGGCGCTCCAGAAAGCCGCGGGGAAAAAATCGCCCGAGCAGGCCCTCAGAAGCATCGCGCGCGCCTATGTACGCTTCGCCCGCGAGCAGCCCCACGTCTTCTCCCTCACCCTCTTGCCCTCCACCCCAGAGGCCGGCTCCGAGCCAGCCCACGTCGAGCTCTGGCGCTTCGTGCAAACGCAGGTCAGCAGCCTCTACGGCGAGCACCTCGCCCCGCAGGCTGCCGTCACCCTCTGGGCCTTTCTCCACGGCATGACCGCCCTTGAGGCAGCCGGTGTCCTCGGGCAGCAAAAGCCCACCAGCAGCTTCGACTTCGGTCTGCGCCTGTGGATCGAAGCCGCCACGCCGCCCATCACTTAACGGTCCGGTAAAAAGCCCCCAGATACAATCCACACGAGGGCTCTCCCCGATCGTAATGGACAGCACAACCAAGCGCCGGCTGTTCCTCGGCTTTCTCTCCAACTGGATCGGCAAACTCGCCAGCACCATCATCCAACTCGTCCAGGTCCCCGTCTTCCTCCACTTCTGGTCCGTCCCCCTCTACGGCGAGTGGCTCATCGTCTCCTCCATCCCCTCCACCCTCTCCTTCGCCAACGTGGGTTTCGGCTCCGTCGCCGGCAACGAGATGGCCATGGCCGAGGCCGCCGGCAACCGCGAGGCCGCCCTCCGCTCCTTCCAGTCCTCCTGGTGGCTCATCTGCGGCATCTGCACCGGCACCATCCTCATCGGCGCCACCGTCCTCTACCTCTTTCCCGTCGCCCGCCACCTCAAACTCCTCTCCATCGGCGAGACCGACACCAAGTGGGTCATCTTCTATCTCGGCGTCTCCGTCCTTCTCGGCCAGCTCGAGCAGCTTCTCCAGGCCGCCTACCGGTCGATAGGCCGCTATCCCTTCGGCGGCCTGGTCAAAACCATCATGACCCTCGGCGCTTTCGCCGCCATGCTCATCCCCGTCATCCTCGGCGGCGGCGTCCGCTCCGTCGCCCTCGTCTTCGCCGCCGCCAACGCCCTCGGCACGTTGATCCTGTCCGTGATGGTCAAGCGCGACGTCCCCTGGATCGAGTTCGGCTTCCGCCACGCCTCCTTCGCCGAGATCCGCCGCATCTCCGGCCCCGCCCTCGCCTTCATGGGCTTCCCCATCGGCAACGCCCTCAACCTTCAGGGCACCCTCATGGCCGTCGGCTACGCGCTCGGTCCCACCGCCGTCGTCATCTTCGGCACCGCCCGCACCGTCTCCCGCGTCGCCCTGCAGATGGTCCAGATGGTCAACGCCACCTTTGAGCCCGAACTCGCCCTGTCTTTTGGCGCCGGCAACATCCCCCTGGTCCGCTCGCTCCATCGCCGAGCCTGCCAACTCGCCTTGATTGTCGCCGTCGTCGTCGTCCTCAGCATGATCACCGTCGGCCCCTGGTTCCTCCATCACTGGACCGCCGGCCACGTCCCGCCCAGTCGCCCGCTCCTCGCCATCCTTCTTCTGGTCGTGATCGCCTACGCCCTCTGGTCGACGTCGTCGGTCCTCATCACCTCCACCAACCAGCACCAACGCCTCGCCGCCTGGTACATCGCCGGCACCAGCATCACCGTCTGCGTCACCTATCTCGCCGCCAGGCACGCCGGCCTCTACGCCGCCGCCTGGTCGCTGCTCCTCTCAGAAGCCGTCATGAACCTCTACGTCCTGCCCACCTCACTCCGCCTAGCCGAGGACCACCTCCCAGCTTTCCTCACCGGCCTCACCGAGTACCCCCACTTCCTTCGCCCCGCCGCCCTCCTCCTCCGCATCCGCCGCTCCAAGCCCGGCCTCGAAAGCTAGCTCGCCCCCAGCCAGAGCAAAGGGCCCGTAGGTATGCAGCGGATCTTGTAGTGTCTGTTGTCATCCCGTAGGAATCTGCTGTTGTGTTTGCTCTTGTTCTGCTGCCTGACAAACATAATTGCTCTGGACCGCAGCCCTACACCACCAGCGCGCTTCCCAGCGGAACATACCCCGCCGGCTCCCCACCACCTCGATCTCATGCCGCGGCGTCCGCCAAAGAATCGCTTGAACTCCCGGCTGAACTGCGACGCACTCTCGTACCCCACCCGGTCCGCCGCCAGCGGCACCGACAGCACCAGGTATGGTTTGCAGCTCCGCCTTTCGCACCCTAGGCCGCTCCGGCTTCCCTGACACACACACAACCTGCTTGAAACTTTTGCATCCTCCTTCAATCTAAAGAGTGTTATCCTGTCCTTCGGGAACGTGCGCCCTCGATGCCCCGATCTTGCCCAAAGATC
>JAABUQ010002054.1_pt1 | contig 40933 bp, 40 predicted proteins | sample 5560001 | NCBI WGS metagenome assembly JAABUQ01 (sample SAMN10711888, study PRJNA513371) | rock metagenome | isolation source: Antarctica rocks | place: Antarctica: Victoria Land, Finger Mt nord | collected 2015-12-18
GGGAGGACAAGCGCCCGCAGCTTTCCGACCTGCGGGAAAGCGGCACCATCGAGCAGGACGCCGACATGGTGCTGTTCGTGTATCGCGACGAGTACTACCTGCAGCAGCGCGCGCCCAAGCAGATGGCATTTGACACCGGGGACAAGTTCCAGTCGGCTCTCGACAAGTGGCAGCGCGACATGGAACTGGTGCACAACAAGGCCGAGATCCTGATCGAGAAGCAGCGGCACGGCCCGACCGGCAAGATCGACGTGCTGTTCGAGGGCGAGTACACCCGCTTCGCCGACCTGGACGTGATCCACACGGGCGACGATTGACCGCGGAGCCCAGCGCCGGCGCCGTGCTGGAGATCGACCTCCAGGCCATTGCCGACAACTGGGACAGGCTGTGCCGCCAGCATCCGTCCGGCCCGGTCGCGGCGGTGCTCAAGGCCGACGCCTACGGCCTGGGTGCTGTGCCCGTCGCGCGGCGCCTGTTCGCCGCCGGGTGCCGCCACGTGTTCACGGCGCATCTGAGCGAGGCGCAGGCGATCCGCCCCCTGCTGCCCAACCCTTTGCCGCCTGGCGTCATGCTCGCGGTGCTGAACGGCCTGTGGCCCGGCGACGCGCCCGCCTACGCCGAGGCCGGCATCGCGCCGGTGCTGGGATCGCTGGCCGAAATCGAGGACTGGGCCGCGCACGCCCGGGCGCTCGGACGCCCCTTGCCGGCGCTGCTGCACATCGACACCGGGATGAACCGCCTGGGCCTGCCGCCGGAGGAGCTGGACGTGCTGGCGGCGGAGCCGGGGCGGCTGGACGGGGTGCGGCTGCTCTACGTCATGACGCACTTGGTGTCCGCGGAGATGCCGAGCGATCCCGTGAACGCGCTCCAGCGGGACCGCTTCGCCCAGGCCTGCGCCCGGCTGCCCGCGGCGCCGCGGAGCCTCGCCAACTCGTCCGGCTGCTTCCTGGGTCCGGCGTTCGGCTCCGACCTTGCCCGGCCCGGCGCCGCGCTGTTCGGCGTGAACCCGGTGCCGGGGCAGCCCAACCCGATGCGGGCGGCGGTGCGGCTGCGCGCGCGCATCCTGCAGGTGCGGGAGGTGCCGCCGGGCGGGCGCGTCGGCTACAACGGCGTTTGGACGGCGCGGCGGCCCAGCCGGATCGCCACGGTGCCGGCCGGCTACGCCGATGGCTACCCGCGCAGCCTCGCCAACCAGGCGGCAGCGTGTTTTGACGAACAGGCGGTCCCGCTGGTAGGGCGTGTCTCCATGGACCTATCGACATTCGACATCACCGACGCGCCCGGCGCCACCGTGGGCAGTTGGCTGGACCTGATCGGACCGCGCATGACGGTGGACGAGGTGGCGCATAGGGCCGGCACCAACGGCTACGAAATCCTGACGCAGCTTGGGGCGCGCTATCGCCGGGCCTATCTCGGGGCATGACCGACCCCTTGGATGCGGTGGCGGCCGTCGGGCGCGGCATGCTCGGGGCCGTGCGCGCGACGGGAGCAGTGGCGCTGTTCGGCGCGGCGGGCCTGTCCCATCTGCTGCGCCCGCCGTTCTACGGCCGGATGTTCCTGCTGGCCTTGGTCGAGTTCAGCTACTTCAGCCTGCCGGTCGTGGCGCTGACGGCCGTGTTCTCCGGCGCGGTCATCGCGCTGCAATCCTTCACCGGCTTCTCCCGCTTCGGCGCCGAGAGCGCCATCGCCGGGATCGTCGTGCTGTCCGTGGTGCGGGAGCTGGGGCCGGTGCTGGCCGGGCTGATGGTGGCAGGCCGGGTGGGGGCGGCGATGGCGGCGGAACTCGGCACCATGCGCGTCACGGACCAGATCGACGCGCTCGGCACGCTGTCCACCAACCCGATGAAGTACCTGGTGGCGCCGCGCCTGCTGGCCGGGGTGATCGCGGTGCCGCTGCTGGTGGTGGTGGCGGACATACTGGGCGTCGCGGGCGGGTTCCTGGTCAGCACGGTGAAGCTCGGGTTCAACCCGGCCGGGTATCTCACCAACACGCTCAACATCCTCACGGCCGCGGACGTGGTGGCGGGCCTGGCCAAGGCGGCGACGTTCGGCTTCCTGATCGCCTTGATGGGCTGCTACCACGGCTACAACAGCAAGGGCGGCGCGCAGGGCGTGGGGTCCGCGACCACCAGCGCCGTGGTCGCCGCAAGCATCCTGATCCTGGCGTTCGACTACGTGCTGACCGAACTGTTCTTCGCCCGATGAGTGGTCCTCCGGCGAGCGACATCAAGATCCGCATCCGCGGGCTGACCAAGGCGTTCGGGGCCAAGACGGTGCTAGACGGCATCGACCTGGATGTGGCGTCCGGCACGTCGATGGTGGTGATCGGCGGCTCCGGCAGCGGCAAATCGGTGCTGCTGAAATGCATCCTCGGCCTGATCGAGCCGGACGCCGGCAGCATCGAGATCGACGGGCGCGACGTGCTGCGCCTGCCGCGGCAGGAACGGGAGCAGGTGAACGCCCGCATCGGCATGCTGTTCCAGGCCGGCGCCCTGTTCGACAGCCTGACGGTATGGGAGAACGTCGCCTTCGGCCTCCTGGCCCAGCACAAGGCGGCCCGCGCCGAGGCCCGGCAGAAGGCCAGTGCGATCCTGGCGCAGGTAGGCCTCGATCCCAGCGTCGGCGACCTGTCGCCGGCCGAGCTGTCGGGGGGCATGCAGAAGCGCGTGGGCCTGGCGCGCGCCATCGCGGGCCAACCGGACATCCTGTTCTTCGACGAGCCGACGACCGGGCTTGACCCGATCATGGGGGCGGTGATCGACGGGCTGATCGTCGATTGCGTGAAGCGCCTGGGCAGCACGGCGGTGGCGATCACGCATGACATGGCGAGTGCGACGCGCATCGGCGACCGGGCGGCGATGCTGTTCCGCGGCAAGCTGGTCTGGCAGGGTCCGGCGGCGGACCTGCTGCACAGCGGAAACCAGATGGTGGACCAGTTCACCCATGGCCGGCGGGAAGGGCCGATCCAGATGGAGTTGCGGCGGTGAGTTGGGGTATGCTGCAAACATGAAGTATTCCGAGATCATCGACACGGCCCGGGAGATCGTGAGCCGCCACAAGCTGCCGGATTTCGTGACCAGGTTCGAGGTGCGGCTGGGCGAGTTCGACGGCGATCCCGCCATGTGGATTGAGTTCAAGACGTTGCCCGAGCCGCCGGGGCGGAGTCCAGACTTCGAGCGCCGTGTGGACGGCATCGGCGCCTTGAAGAAATCGGTCCAGCCTGATCTTCTGGAAGCTTTCGAGGACCGGTTCCCCTACTTCAGGTTTGAGACCGACCGTGACTTGAAGCCTGTCGAAGGATGACCCATGCGGTTGACTTCGTCATGCATGCGCGGAGCCTGATTACGGAACACCAAAGCCGCATCGGCACAGCGTCCAGCGATGTCGAACTGCGGCGCGCATTGTCATCTGCCTATTATGGGATGTTCCACCAACTGACCATGGCAGGCTCGATGCCGTTTGCAGCAAGCGGCGACACGCTTCGTTTCCAGGTCGCGCGCGCATTCAGCCATTCGGCAATGCGAAAGGTTTGTGACGCCTACGTTCGCTCGCCGATACGCCCATTCCCCGCCTCTCTGCAGCATCTCAATCCGGCCGCTCCCGATCAGCGCCTAAGCGCTGTCGCCGATGCATTCGCACAGTTGCAGGAGGGCCGCCACGCCGCCGATTATGACCTTTCAACCGTGATCGAGGCCCAATACGCCGCCGAGCTGGTCGGCCTTGCCGAAACCGCCCTCGCCGACTTCGACGCCATCCAGTCCCTCCCCGAAACCACCGTCTTCCTCGCCGCCCTGCTGCTTGGCGACCGCTGGACCCGGCGTGGCTAAGCCGGTCGCCCGCTACGTCTGCCAGACCTGCGGCGCCGTGTATCCCAAATGGGCCGGGCGCTGCGACGCCTGCGGCGAGTGGAACACGCTGGTCGAGGAAACCGTCGAGGCGCGGCCCGGCCCCGTCGGCCGCGCCAGCGCCGGGCGGCGCGTTGCCTTCGTCGGCCTGCAAGGCAGCACGGCCCCGCCGCCGCGCGCCAACACCGGCATCGCCGAGCTTGACCGCGTGCTGGGCGGCGGGCTGGTGCCGGCCTCCGCCGTGCTGGTCGGCGGCGACCCCGGCATCGGCAAATCCACCCTGATGCTGCAGGCGGCGGCGACGCTGGCGCGGGCCGGGCGCCGGGTCATGTACATCTCGGGCGAAGAGTCGATCGACCAGGTCCGCCTGCGCGCGCAGCGGCTCGGCCTCACGGACGCGCCGCTGGAACTCGCCAGCGCCATCAACGTGCGCGACATCGCCGCCACCCTGGAAGCGGAGCGCGACCTGGCGCTCGTGGTGATCGACAGCATCCAGACCATGTGGCTCGACGCCATCGAGAGCGCGCCCGGCACCGTGGCGCAAGTGCGCGCCACCAGCTTCGAGCTGATCCGGCTTGCGAAGTCGCGCGGCTTCTCCCTCGTGCTGGTGGGCCATGTCACCAAGGAGGGCGCGCTGGCCGGCCCCCGCGTGCTGGAGCACATGGTCGATGCCGTGCTGTACTTCGAGGGCGACCGCGGCCACCAGTTCCGCATCCTGCGCGCGGTGAAGAACCGCTTCGGCGCCACCGACGAGATCGGCGTGTTCGAGATGACCGAATTGGGTTTGTCCGAGGTGCCCAATCCGTCCGCGCTGTTCCTGGCGGAGCGCCGGGGCAACATCGCGGGGTCGGCGGTGTTCGCGGGCCTGGAGGGCACCCGGCCGGTCCTGGTCGAGGTGCAGGCGCTGCTCGCGCCCAACAGCGGCGGGTCGCCTCGGCGGTCCGTGGTCGGCTGGGACAGCGGGCGGCTGTCCATGCTGCTGGCCGTGCTGGAAACGCGGGCCGGGCTGCGGATGGGCGGCACGGATGTCTACCTCAACATCGCCGGCGGGCTGCGGGTCAACGAGCCTGCGGCCGACCTCGCCGTGGCCGCCGCCCTCGCCTCCGCCGCCACCGACACGCCGACCAGCGCCGCCATGGTGTATTTCGGCGAGGTCGGGCTGTCCGGCGAGGTCCGGCAGGTGGCGCAGGCCGAGTCCCGGCTGAAGGAAGCGCACAAGATGGGGTTCGAGATCGCCTGCCTGCCGCGTCGGCTCGCCCGTGGGGGGCGCAAGAGCAGCCCGCCGGACGGGCTGAAGCTGGACGAGATCGGCCACCTGACCGATTTGGTCGCAGCGTTCAGCGGCAAGCCGGCCGCCAAGGAATTGCCGTAATAAATCCGACACGGTTGGCGTATGAGGCCGGGAGCGGCTATACCCGCGGCGCACGGCTTGGGACGACGGCATGAATTGGGTGGACCTCGTGGTCCTGGCGCTGCTGCTCGTGTCGGGCCTGCTCGGCGTCATGCGCGGCCTGGTGCGGGAGGTGCTGGGCGTCGCCGCCTGGGTGGCCGCGGGTTTCGTCGCCGGGCCGTATGGAGCATTCCCCGCCGTGGCGCCCTGGGTGCGCCGCCACTTCTCGGACCCCGGCATCGCCGACATGGCCGCGTTCGGCGGCGTGTTCCTGCTCACGCTGATCCTGTTGTGGCTGGTGGTGCGGACCCTCAGCAACGCGGTGCGCGGGTCGGCGCTTGGCGGCCTCGACCGGGCATTGGGGCTGGTATTCGGCGTCGGCAGGGGTGCGGCGCTGCTGGTGGTGGCCTATATCCTGCTGGGCATCGGGCTGGCGGCCGAGCAATGGCCGGCCCCGGTCTTGGAGGCCCGCAGCCTGCCCGCCATCCACCACGGAGCCGAATGGCTTGCCGACCAGCTTCCGCCGACGTACCGGCCCGCCGTGGCCCGCCCGCCGCCCGGCCGGTCGGCCACCGCCGCCAGCCTGCTGCGCGCCAGCCCCGTGGGCCGTGCCTTGGGTGCCCGCCCGTCACGGGAGTAGGAGAGTGTCATCGTGCTGACCCCAACCGAGGCTGATAGCTCCGCCGGCCATGACGACAAGCTGCACGAGGAATGCGGCGTCTTCGGCGTCTGGAACGTCACCGACGCCGCCGCCGTCACCGCGCTGGGCCTGCACGCGCTGCAGCACCGCGGGCAGGAGGCGACGGGGATCGTCAGCTACGACGGGCACCGGTTCCACAGCCACCGCGGCCTCGGCCTGGTCGGCGACAACTTCGGCCAGGCCAAGGTCATCGCCTCCCTGCCCGGCGCCAGCGCCATCGGGCACAACCGCTACGCCACCACCGGCGACACCATCCTGCGCAACGTGCAGCCCTTGTACGCCGACTTCGAGTTCGGCGGCTTCGCGGTCGCACACAACGGCAACCTGACCAACGCCAACGCGCTGCACCGCGCCCTGGTCCGCCGCGGCTGCCTGTTCCAGAGCACGACGGACAGCGAGGTGTTCGTCCACCTCATCGCCATCAGCCTGTACTCCACCGTGGTGGACCGGCTGATCGACGCGCTGAAACAGGTCGTCGGCGCCTACTCCCTGGTGGCGCTCTCGAACGAGGCGATGATGGGCGTGCGCGACCCGCTCGGCGTGCGCCCCTTGATCCTGGGCCGCATCGGCAACGAGGGCACCGGCGGCTGGGTGCTGGCCAGCGAGACCTGCGCGCTGGACATCGTCGGCGCCGAGTTCGTCCGCGACATCGACCCCGGCGAAATCGTCGTCATCGACGACCAGGGCGTGCGCAGCATCAAGCCGTTCGGCAGCAATCAAAGCCGGTTCTGCGTGTTCGAGTACATCTACTTCGCGCGGCCCGACTCGGTGATGGAGGGCATGCCGGTCTACGACGCGCGCAAGCGCATCGGCGCCGAGCTGGCCCGCGAAAGCCACGTGGACGCCGACGTGATCGTGCCGGTTCCGGACAGCGGCGTGCCCTCCGCCATGGGGTTCAGCGCCGAGAGCGGCATCCCGTTCGAGCTGGGCATCATCCGCAACCACTACGTCGGACGCACCTTCATCGAGCCGACCGACAGCATCCGCAATCTCGGCGTCAAGCTGAAGCACTCGGCCAACCCCTCGGTGCTCCGGGGCAAGCGGGTGATCCTGGTGGACGACAGCATCGTGCGCGGCACCACGAGCCGCAAGATTGTCGAGATGGTCCGCGCCGCCGGGGCGGCGGAGGTGCACATGCGGATATCGTCGCCCCCCACCACGCATTCCTGCTTCTACGGCATCGACACGCCGGAGCGCGGCAAGCTCTTGGCGGCCCGGCACAGCGTGGAGGAGATGGCGCAGATCATCGGCGCCGACAGCCTGGCCTTCGTGTCGCTCGACGGGCTGTACCGCGCGCTGGGCAAGGCGGACCGGGACGCCGCCCGTCCGCATTACTGCGATGCGTGCTTCACCGGGGAGTACCCGATCGCGCTCCCGGACATGACGGACAACTCGGACCGGCAGCTCAGCCTGCTGACCGAGATGCATTGATGTCCGACGCTCCCGGCCGCGTGGCGCTCGTCACCGGCGCCAGCCGCGGCATCGGCGCAGCCGCCGCCATCGAGATTGCCCGGCGCGGCGTGCACGTCGTCATCACCGCGCGCACCCAGGGCGGCCTGGAGGAAACCGACGATGCGATCCGCGCGGGGAGCGGCACCGCGACCCTGCTGCCGATGGACCTCGCCGACGGCCCGGCGCTCGACCCCATCGGTCCGAGCCTGTTCGAGCGGTTCGGACGCCTGGACATCCTGGTGCATTGCGCCGGGGCGCTTGGCCGCCTGACCCCGGCGCCGCATATCCTGCCCAAGGACTGGGACACGGTGGTTGCCGTGAACCTGTCCTCCGCCTGGCGGCTGATCCGCACCTGCGGCCCGTTGCTGCTGGCCGCCCCGGCCGGGCGTGCCGTGTTCGTCACGACGGACATCGCCTCCGCGCCCCGCGCCTACTGGGGCGCTTACGGCGCGACCAAGGCGGGGATGCAGCACTTGGCGATGAGCTGGGCGCAGGAGGTCGCGACCACCCCCCTGCGCGTCAACCTGTTCGACCCCGGCGTCGTCGCCACCCGCCTGCGCGCCGAAGCCATGCCGGGCGAGGACCGGAGGGAACTCGCGAAGCCCGAGGACGTGGCCGGGCCGCTGGCGGACCTATGCGACCCGGCGCTCACGCTGAACGGGCAGATTGTCGGACGGGACGGCAAGACTGTTTGAAGGCTGAGACGTCCCTGGCGCCTCTACCGCCGGCCATAAACGCCGATGCACCCGTTCAGGCACTCCGGGTCGGCCGGGTCCGCCGGCAGCGGCACATACACATTGTTGGTGACCGGATCGGCGGCAACCGAGTGCGAACCTTTGCCGGTGGGCACGGTGCCCAGGAAACCGTTGGTGCGGGCGTCGATGATGCCAAGCGCGGAGCCGCCGTTGGCGTAGCGCGCGCCGAGAAAGTAGGTGCGGTTGCCGGGATTGTACCAGACCTCGTCGGAACCGCCGACCTCCGGGATGGTCGCCACCACGTCGCCGGTGAAGTCCTGGATCACCTGCGTCGGCAGCGCCGGCGAGGCGCTGCTGTTGGTCAAGGTCGAGCAGCCGAGCAGCAGGTTGCGCCGCGGGCCGAGCGCCATCCCCACCGCCTGGCAGTTGCTGACCGGGAAGATCGTCAGCACCACCGCCCGGCGCGGGTCGATCACTGCCACCTCGCCCTGGGTCGGGTCCTGCCCGATCTGCGGGACGTTCAGGTAGAACAGCTTGTTGTGCGGGTTATAGACCGAGGCCTGGACGCCGGCGGTTGCGGTGTCGAAGGTGAGCCGCGCCAGCACGCGCTCGCTGCCGTGCCGGGTCGAGATCAGCGAGACGAACGGCGGCGTGTCGGCCTGGTTGGCGACGAGCATGATGTGGTCGTCGGGATCGTATGACAGCTCGTTGGCGCGGGCGGTGCCGCCAGTGCTGACCGACTTGACCGCCTGCCCGGTGAACAGGCTCATGACCTTGACCGTGCTGTCGCCGTCGCCGGCCCAGATCCACCCGAACTCCGCCGAGGCGACGCCATTCGGTCCGGAAACCTCGTTGCTGGCTTGCTGGCCTGCGAACTGGCCCGCTGCGGCGTTGCCGGTGATGCGGGTCAGGAAACGGTTGCTCCTGGTGTCGAACACGTCGATGCCCGCGTTCGAGCGGTCAGCCAGGTAATACAAGGGCAGAACCGGATCGACGAAGCTGATGTCGTAGGTCAGCAGCGGCTTGCCTGGAATGGCTATCGTGCCCAGCCGCGCGTAGCCGCCAGTTGGCGTTGCGGCAGCAGTCGGCGCCGTGGCAGTGGTCTGCGCCACGGCCGGCAAGGCGCCGAACGCCAGCGCGGCGAACGCCGCCGTGAGCAGCCGGTATTTGCGTGTGCCCATCTTGTCGTTTCCCCTCTTCTTTGCGACGCAGCGGTAGTCTCCTTTACTCCGCTGCCTGCCGCAATGGGTTCGGTTCCTGCTCCGCCTCCACCTGCTCCAGCTTTGCCTCGTGCGGCAGGGACAGCGCGACCAGCATCGCCAGGAACACCACGCCCGCCACGGCCAGCAGCCCAACCGTGTACGACCCGGTGGCGTCCTTCATCTTGCCCATCACGAACGGCCCGGCGAACCCCGACAGGTTGCCGATGGAGTTGATGATGGCGATGCCGCCCGCCGCCGCCGTCCCGCTCAGGAACGAGGTCGGCAGCGTCCAGAACACCGGCAGCACGGCGAACACGCCGAACCCCGCGATGGACAGGGCGATCATCTTGCCCGTGGGGTCGTCGATCAGCGTGGAGGCCGCGATGCCGGCGCCTGCCACGAGTGCTGCCAGCGCCGTATGCTCCCGCCGCTCTCCCGTGCGGTCCGAGTGCCGGCCCCAATACACCATGCCCAGGGTGCCCACCGCGTAGGGAATGGCCGTGACCACCCCGGTCCAGCCGAAGCTCAGGCCGAAGTCCCGCACGATCTGCGGCAGGAAGAAGCCCAGGCTGTAGTTGGACGCGACGGCGCCGAAGTACACGAAGGCCAGCAGCAGCACCCGCGTGTTGCCCAGCGCTTCCAGCACCGAGAAGTGCTTGGCCGCGACCCGTTGGCGTTCCTCGTCGTCGAGCCGCCGGGCCAGCCAGGCGCGCCCTTCCGCCGGCAGCCACCTCGCGTCGGCCGGGCGGTCGGTCAGGTAGAAGAACACGACGACGGACAGCACCAGCGCCGGCACGGCCTCGATGACGAACAGCCACTGCCACCCGGCCAGGCCCATCCAACCATCGAGGTTGAGCAGTTGGCCAGACACCGGCGAGCCGATGACGCTGCTGAGCGGGATCGCCGCCATGAAGTAGCCGATGATGCGCCCGCGATAGGCGGCGGGGAACCAGAGCGTCAGGTAGAAGATGATGCCGGGGAAGAACCCGGCCTCCGCGATGCCCAGCAGCACCCGGATCACGTAGAACACCGTCGTCGTCGATTGCCCGGTCGCCGCCGAGATCTGCGGGATGAATGCAGTGCATCCGGACAGCAGCCCCCAGGACAACATGATGCGCGCGATCCACTTCCGCGCGCCGAACCGCTCCAGGAACAGGTTGGACGGCACCTCGAAGATGAAGTAGCTGAGGAAGAAGATGCCCGCGCCGATCCCGTAGGCCTGCGCCGTCAGCCCGAGGTCCTTGTTCATCGTCAGCGCCGCGAAGCCGACGTTCACCCGGTCGAGGTACGCCACGAAGTAGCAGAGGATCAGGAACGGCACGAGCCGCTTGGTCACGCGCGCAATCGTGCGGGTCTCAAGATCCATGGCGGCTCCCCCAAATGGCCCGCGTTCGGCAGGCTTCGCGTTGAGGGACAGGCAGGCCCTGTCCCGGCCCGCACCGTCCGGCCTCATGGGACGGTTTGCAAGCCGGATTCTTGGAACCAGACGACTATTTCATCGGGTCATGGCCCCAGTTCATCAGGGATTTGCGCCAACGCGAGTCCTCGATGTCGCCCGCTGGGCGCTGCGCCATGTGGCGGTGCACGTAGCCGACGACCTTGCGCATGTCGGCGTAGTCGTCCTCCGTCAGCTTGGCGGCGGGCATTTCCTTCAGCGCCAGGATGCGCTCGCCCATGTGGTGCCCGACCGACTCAGCACCCGGCGCCGTGACCCGCTCGCCTCCAGCCGTCATGCCGACCGACTTGCTCTCGTCGGTCTGCAGCCAGCGCCGGAGCGCCGCCGGGGTCATGTTGATGACCTCGCGGAACTCGCGCTGCGTTTCCTGGGGATCGTGCGCGGCGGTCATGCTTGGTGGCCCGGTACGTGGTGGCTCAGGGCTTTGACCAGCTCGTCCTTCTTCATCCGGGAGCGCCCGGCGACCTTGTGCTGCGCGGCGCGCTTCAGCAGCTCGGTGCGCGGCAGGTCGGCCAGGCGGGCGTCGGCGGCCTTTGCGGCGACATCGGGCGGCTGGGCGGAGTGTTGCTTGCCCTTCGCCGTGTCAGCCCGCTTCTTCGCGGTGGTCCGGGCGTATTCCTCCTCGGACAGCGCCTCGCGGCTGTGCTTAGGTAGATAGCGTTCGCCCGTCGCCTTGCTGGCTTCGCCCGATTTGGTGCCCCATTCCTCCTTCGTCCACTGCGCCAGGTGATTGTCGGCGCCCTTGCGCCCCTTGTAGCCGCCGCCTTCCGCCTTGTAGCGCTGGACCGCCAGTTGCGCCTTGCGGGCGGACCACTCGCCGGGGTCGCCGCCCTTGCCGCCTGCCGTGACCTCATGCTTCACCCGATCCCAAAGCGCCGGGTCGGACCGTTCTGCCGAGCTTGCCATGTTCCATCTCCTGGGCGCGGCAACGTGCAAGCGTCCGGTCGGGTTGCGTATCTTTTCCAAAGCGATGGGCGTGAGCCAAGCCGCTTCGTTCCCCGGTCGAGGCCTGCTATCTTGGCCGCATGGCGAACCCGGAGCCGAAGGATTTGACAGAATGGACGCAGGCGGCGCCGGCCCCCATGGCGCGAACGGTCCATGAGGAACCCGGTGAGTATGGATGGCTCGTGCAGCAGGCCGACCTGCTGCGTGCCGGCCGCTTCGACGCACTCGACCGGCAACCCCTCGCCGACCTGCTGACCGATATGGCGGTTTCGGAGATGCGTGCACTCGGGAGCGCGATGCGCGTCCTGTTGCAGCATATGCTCAAAGTCATGGTGCAGCCGGGTAAGCTCACACGAAGCTGGTTGTATACTATTGCTTCGCAGCAGGATGAAGCCAGGGTGCTGATCAAGGGGCATCCCGGCATGCGGCGGCACCTGTCGGCCATCTACGCCGACGCATACCCCCGTGCCCGGCACCTGGCCGCCGTGGAAACCGGCATTCCGGAGAGCCGGTTTCCGACGGCCAACCCATGGACCATGGACGAGGCGCTATCCTACGTGCCGCCCGAACCGCCCCCGCGTGGGCGTAAGGTGACGCAGAGTTAGGGGCGGCAGCCCCCGCTACTCCTCAGCATACGGGTTCTTCGTCCCGCGCAGCAGCAGGCGGATCGGCACGCCGGGCAGGTCGAACTTCTCGCGCAGGCTGTTCACCATGTAGCGCTGGTAGTCCTCCGGCATCTGCTCCGCCCGCGTGCCGAAGGCGATGAAGGTCGGCGGGCGGGCCTTCGCCTGGGTGATGTAGCGCAGCTTGAGCCGCCGTCCGTCCACCAGCGGCGGGGCGTGACGCTCCACCGCCTCCTCGAACCAGCGGTTCAAGGCACCCGTCGCCACCCGGCTGTTCCAGGTGTCGTGCACCGCCCGCACCGCCGGCAGCAGCCGGTTCAACCCGGCGCCGGTCAGCGCGGACACTTGCACCACGGGGATGCCCTTCATCTGCGCCATGCTGGTTTCCAGCCGGTCGCTGATCGCCTTGCGCGTCGCGGTGCGGTCGGCCACCGCATCCCACTTGTTCAGCACCAGCACGCAGGCCCGGCCTTCCCGCTCGATCAGCCGGGCAATCTGCAAATCCTGCTCATGCAGGCCCAGCACGGCGTCGATGCAGAGCACGACGACCTCCGCCATCTTCAGCGCCTCGATGCTGGCGCTGACCGACATCTTCTCCAACGGCAAATCCACCCGCGCCTTGCGCCGGAGGCCTGCGGTATCGACCAGCTCGATGGGGCCGTGCGCGTCGCTGAGCGGCACCGCCACCGCGTCGCGCGTCAGGCCGGGTTCCGGCCCGGTGATCATCCGCTCCTCGCCGAGCAGGCGGTTCAGCAGGGTGGACTTCCCGGCATTGGGCCGGCCGACGATGGCGAGCTTCAACGGCCGCGCCTCGTCGTCATCCGTTTCGTGGGGTACCGGCAGCCGGTCGGCGATCTCCGTCATCAGGGAGGACAGGCCCTCCCCATGCTCCGCCGACATCGCCAGCGGCTCGCCGAGGCCCAGGCTGTAGGCGTCCAGCGCCGCGGCGGCGCCGGCCCGGCCCTCCGCCTTGTTGGCGACCAGCAGCACCGGGCGACCCTGGCGGCGCAGCCAGGCGGCGAAGTGGCTGTCCGCCGGGGTGACGCCGGCACGGGCATCGACCACGAACACGATCAGGTCGGCCAGGGCCACCGCCGCCTCCGACGACGCGCGCATCCGGCCCGGCAGCGTGTCGGGCGCCGACTCCTCCAGCCCGGCGGTGTCGATCAGGCGCACGCGCTTGCCGCGCAGCAGGGCCTCCGCCTCCTTGCGGTCGCGCGTCACGCCGGGCGTGTCCGACACGATGGCGGAGCGGCGTCCGGCCAGCTTGTTGAACAGCGTGCTCTTGCCGACGTTGGGCCGCCCGGCGATGACGACAACGGGAAGCCCCGTGGGACCACCTGTCATCGGAATGCCTGCAAGGTGCCGTCGTCTGTCACGATGAACAGCGTGCCCGCGGCGGCGATGGGCGCGACGGCGGCCGGGCCGCGCAACTGCTGCCGCCCCAGGATGCGCCCGTCCGCGGGATCGACGGAAAGCGCCGTCTCGTTGCTGCCGGCCAGCACCAGGCGTCCGCCCGCCAGCACCGGGCCGGTCCAGAACAGCCGGTCGCGGCGCTTCTCCGGGTTGTCGTAGCGCGGCAGGTCGGCCACCCAGCGCACCCGCCCGTCATCCCGGCCAATCGCCGCGAGCGACTGGTCGAGCGTCTGCACGAACAGCCAGTCGCCGGCGAGCCACGGCGTCTCGCTGCCGCCCACCTCGCGCTCCCACAGCCGCCGTCCGGAGCGCAGGTCGAGCGACACCAGCAGCCCGCCCACGCCCACCGCAAACACCCGCCCCTGGTCCACCACCGGCAGCCCGCTGATCGCCGACAGGTCCACGAGGCTGTTGCGCCCGCGCGAGGAGGCCAGGCTGTCGCTCCAGGCCAGGACGCCGCTGTCGGCCCGCACCGCCGCGAGGTCGCCCGACCCGAACCCCGTCACCACCAGCCCTTCGCTGGCCGCCGGCGCCGCCTCGCCGAGCACGGTGGTGGCGCTGGCCGCCGCCTGGTAGGCCCAGAGCCGTTCCCCCGCCGCGGCGTCGAGGGCGAGCAGCTTGTCGTCGATCGTCGTCACGTACAGCCGCCCGTCCGCCACCGTGGGCGCGGAGCGCGCGGGCGAGCCGAGCGGCTTGCGCCAGCGGATCGCCCCGGTGCCGGCATCGAGCGTCAGCACGTCCGCCCGGCCGGTGGTGACGTAAACCACGCCGTCCACCGTTGCGATCCCGCCGCCCACGTTGGTGCTGCGGTCCTTGTCGTCCTGCGTTTCGGTCCGCCAGATGCGGCGTCCGGCCGCGAGGTCGAACGCCGACACCACGGCGTCGCTGTCCATGGCGAACACCCGGTCGCCGGCGACGACCGGCTGCGCGGTGATCTTGGCGCGGTAGCCCCCGCCTTGCCCGATGCTGGCCCGCCAGTTCGGCGCCATGTCGCTGACCTGGACGTGGCCCACGGCGTGGGTGACGGTCCCGCCCGCCTGCGGCCAGTCCGGCATGGCGATGGGCGGCGGCACGGTCACGGGGCGCTGATTGGCCGGGTCGGGCTCCAGGCCGCGACGCGACGCGCCCACCTCCTCGCGCTTGCCCGGCAGCGGCTCCTTGGTGTCGCTGAAGATGTTGTCGAGGGTGCTGCACGCCGCCGCAGCGAGCGGCAGCAGCAGCACGGCGCGGCGCTTCATCCCCGTGGCGCCGGCGGGGCGGCGGTAGGGTCCGCGGCAGGCGCCGACTCGTTCAGCCGGACCAGCAGGCCGTTCGCCCGGCCGCGCACGCCGTCCGGCGCGGCCGCATCGGCGGCGAGCTGCCGCAGCGTCTCCCGCGCCGCGTCGGTGCGCCCGGTGCGAAGCGCGAGCAGCGCCTGGTTCTCCAGCGCCAACGGGCGCCACGGGTTGCCAGGGGCGACGAGCGGCTGCAGCCGGCCTTCCACCGCGGCCGGGTCGCCGGCGTCCACTTGGTGCTGCACCCACAGCAAATCCGCCAGGCCGCGCAGCAGCGGGTCCGCAGCGGTGTCGGCCGACAGCTTGTCCCACATCGCCAGCGCGCCGGGCAGGTCGCCGTTGCCGGCATGGAGCGCCGCGCTGCGGAGTTGGGCGACACTGCGGTAGCCCTCGGGTGCCGTGGCCGCCAGGCGGTCGAACTCCGCCATCGCGGCGGTGCGGCTCGGCGTGGCCTGGCCCTCGGCCACCGCGGGGCCGGTCGCCTGCCGCATGGCGCCCAGGTAGGCGCTTGCCACCTCGTTTGTTTGCCGCGCCGCACGCCAGCGCCAGGCCTGCCACGCGCCCACGCCCGCCACGAGCGCCACGGCAAGCAACGCCATCAGCCAGCCATAGCGAAGCGCGAACCGCCTGGCCCGTTCGGCCCGCAGGTCGTCGTTCACCTCGTCGAAGATGTCAGCCACGCCCGGCCCCTTGTGATTCCTGCGCGCGTCGCGCCGTGCGGGCGGACCATAGCGACGGCGGCACGGCCTAGCAAACCGGGCGTAACCCTTTGTTCATCCCGCCGTGGTGAGATGGCCCCATGCGCGCCACCATCCTCCTCCTGCTGTTCCTCATCCCCGGCTGCGCCCATTGGGTGGAGCCGACCGGAGCGCTGGTTGCGGCCGATGTCGCCTCGGTCGTCGTGTTCGGGCGCGGCATCGCCGACATCGGCGTGTCCGCCATCAGCGGGCGGGACTGCTCCATTGTGCGGCTGGACCGCGGGCTGACCTACTGCGCGCCGATCGACCCGCCGCCCGATCCCGGCCCGTTCTGCACCCGCAGCCTCGGGACCGTGGACTGCTGGATCAACCCCGCAGCCCTGCCCACGCTGCAGCAGCCCGTGGCGGACACCCCGCCGCCCACGCTGGCGCAGGAGCAATATCGACACGCCCGCTGGCCAAAATCTCTCACCGCCGGGTTTTAGCCGTTGCAAGGCTGTCCATCGTCCATGGCATGGATGTAAGGAGCCAAGGTGCGCAACGATCATCATTTGTTGACGTTGACGCGCTGCAATTTGTTGGAGCAGGCCATGCAACCCACCCGTCGTCTATCTCTCGCCATCGTCGCCGCGGCGGCCTTGGCCGCCATGCCTGCCATGGCGCAGCGCCCGGACCCCGCCGTGTCCGGTCCGGTGTCGGGCACCATCTTCATGTCCGCCCAGGGCGCCGCGGCGGGGGTGGGCTACACCTGGGGCGACGGCGTGCTGCGCTTCGGCGGCCGGACCCACCACTTCTCGGTCAGCGGCGTCACCGTCGCCGACGTGGGCTACTCGAAGGTCACGGGGCGCGGCCGGGTGTATGGCCTGAAGCGGCTGCAGGACTTCAGCGGCACCTACGTGGCGGCCACCGGCGAGGCGACGCTGGTGAACGGCATCGGCGGCCAGGTGCTGCGCAACGACAAGGGCGTGCAGATCCGGGTGGACCAGACAACCCGCGGCGCCCGCCTGCAAGGCTCGGCGGACGGCATCACCCTGACGCTCAAGTAACCTCTACCCGCGAAACTGCACGAGCCGGCCGACGGGGCTGCCCAGCGCCTCGTCGTCCTGCATCACCACCTGGCCGCGCACCACCGTCGCCATGGGCCAGCCCGTCACCTTCATGCCGTTGAACGGCGTCCAGCCGCAGGGCGAGACGATCCAACTGTCCTCGATCACCCGCTCGCGCTTGAGATCGACCAGGGTGAAATCCGCATCATAGCCGATGGCCAGCCGCCCCTTGCCGACCGCGCCGTATACCCGGGCCGGGCCGGCGCACATCAGGTCCACCATGCGCGCCAGCGACAGCCGGCCCGCGGCCACATGGTCCAGCATGACCGGCACCAACGTCTGAACCCCGGTCAGCCCGGCCGGGCACTCCGGCCACGGCCGCCGCTTCGCCGCCAGGGCGTGCGGCGCGTGGTCGGAGCCGATCGTGTCCGCCGTGCCGTCCCGCACCGCCGCCCAGGCGGCCTCCCAATGGCGGCGTCCGCGGATCGGCGGGTTCATCACGCCCAAGCCGCCAAGCTGCTCGTACACCTCGGGCGCCATCTGCGTCAGGTGGTTCACCAACAGCTCCGCCGTCGCCACGTCGCGGTAGTCGCCGAGGTATTCGAGCTCCTCCGCCGTGGAGACGTGCAGGATGTGCGCCGGCCGCCCGGTCTTGCGCGCCAGCGCCATCAGGCGCCGCGTGCCGAGGAAGGCGCATTCCTCGTCCCGCCATTCCATGTGGCTGGCGTAGGGATCGCCGGACTTGAACATGCCGCGGCGCGCTTGCAGCCGGGCTTCGTCCTCGCTGTGGTAGGACACCCGGCGCCGTCCGCTGCGCATCACCGCCTCCAGCGAGGCGTCATCGTCCACCAGCAGGTCGCCGGTCGAGCTGCCGGCGAACACCTTCACGCCGCACACGCCGCGCCCAAGCTCCAACCCGGCCAGTTCGGGGATGTTCGACTTCGCCGCTCCGACGTAAAGCCCCATGTCGCACCAGGCATGCTGCTCCGCATACTCCTGCTTCCAGGCGAGCCGGTCCGCCCCGGTGATGGAGGGCGACGTGTTCGGCATGTCGAACACCGCTGCCAGGCCGCCCAGCACCGCGGCCTCCGTGCCGGTCGCCAGCGTCTCGATGGCCGGGTCGCCGGGATCGCGCAGGTGGACATGCGGGTCGATCAGCCCCGGCAGCACATGCAGCCCGGCGGCGTCCAGCACCCGGTCCGCCGTCGCCCCCGCTGCGCCGAGCGCCGCGATCCGCCCGTCGCGCACGCCCACGTCGATGGAGAACTCGCCCCAAGGCAGCACGCAGATGCCGCCGCGGATCAGCAGGTCGTAATGGGCGGGCATGGCAAGCCTCCTTGCAGAGCTGATCTGGAACCGGGTTGGAAGCGATCGGTTCTGTCAATACGCCAAGGCACGCTGGAAGAACCCGATAACCCGCCGGTGATGTTCGTCCTCGTCGGGACCATCCGGCGTGTGATCCTGGCCTTCGTAATAATGAACTTCGGGGTTCCGCCCGTGCTGGCGCAGCCGTGCCTCCAGGCGGCGCATCATGTCCACCGACCAAACCTGGTCTTGCATCCCGTGGCTCAGGAACAGCGCGCCATCGTAACGTTCAATCTCGATGGGTTGGGTCGGAAGCAGCCCTTCGGACGATCCGGCCCAGGTCCAAGCACGCTGCCCGGGGTCCCAGGCCCGCCAGCCGGGATCGCCAGCGTCGCGCCATGACGCCCCGCTGAAAGCGCCGCAGACGACATCTGGGGCACTATGGACAGCTACGGCGTCCGGCACGCCGGGCAATCCATCGCGCGCCATCAAGGATGCGAGCAACAAGGCATGCTCGGCACCCCTGGACACGCCATAGAGGCCGACTTTTCGGCCCGTGAACGCCGAAGCGCGCAACGCTGACAATGCCTGCACGCTGCGGTCCAGCGGGACACCGGCGATGTCGCCCGCATTCCACAAATTGCCGCCCCTTGAGTAGCCGAGCGGGAAGGCCAGGAAGCCGTGTGCCGCCAAAATCGCGGCGTTGAGATAGCTGTAACCGGACCATGCGCCCTCGGAGCCGTGCAAGACCATGATCGCCGGAAACGGGCCGTCTCCCGGCGGGCTATACATCTTGCCCCAACTAGGAAGCAGGCGGCTCACGATCTTCAGGTCCATACGGCCATCCCCAAGTGCGCTGTCATTAGCTGGCAAGGGCCTCAAACACGTCGCCCTCCGGCGGCAGTCCCAGGATGTGGGTGCGGTGCCACAGGGCGTAGAACAGCAGCGTCCAGGCGGCAAAGCCTTCCCGCCGCGCCCCGGCCGCGCGGAACAGGGCGGCGACGCGGGCGGGGTCGGCGACCTCGGCAACGCCGGGCTGCGCGGCAACCAGCGGACCCAGCCGCGCGCCCTGCCCGGCGATCCACGCGCCGACCGGCACGGTGAAGCCCTGCTTCGGCGCGAAGGGGCGGGCCGCCGGCATGTGCCGTGCCAACCATTGCCGCAGCAGCCACTTGCCGCGCCCGTCCCGAACCTTCATCCCGTCCGGCAGGCGGTAGGCCGCGGCGGTCACGGCGGGGTCCAGCAGCGGCGTGCGCCCCTCCACGCCGTGCGCCATCAGGCAGCGGTCCAGCTTGAGCAGCAGGTCATGCGGCAGCCAGTCGGCGATGTCCGTCGCCTGCGCCACCGCCAGCCGGCTGCGCCCCGGCATCGCGGCGTGCGCCTCGCTCGCCGCCAGCCCGTCGCGCCAGCCGGCAGGGCGCGCGCGCAGCACGTCCAGCTTGTCGAAGGCGCCCCGCGCCCGCATCACCCGGCCGCCCAGCCACCAGGAGCGCATGGCGCTGCGGTAGCGGCCATAGCCGCCGAAGATCTCGTCGCCGCCTTCCCCGCACAGCACGACCTTGACCTCCTGCCGGGCGCGCTGCGCCAGGAACCAGCTCGGGATGATGGCGTAGTCGGCGGCCGGGTCGTCCATGGCGGCGACGATGCGGGGCAGGTCGCGCCAGACCATCGCCTCGGTGATCTCCATCGTCTCGTGCCGGGCGCCGGCGGCGCGGGCGGCGGCGGCGGCGTGGTCGCGCTCGTCGGCGGCACCCGGCGCCGCGAAGCCCGCGGTGTAGGCCAGCACGGGCCGGTTGTTCAGCCGGGCCATGACGGCGAGCACGGCGGCGCTGTCCACGCCGCCCGACAGGAACATGCCATACGGCACGTCGCTGCGCTGGTGCAGGTCCACGCTTTCCATCAGCGCGTCGTCCAGCCGGGCCAGGGCCGCGTCCTCCGTGATGTCCTCCGGCCCGCCTTCCGGCAGGGCGGCGATGCGGCTGCGGTCCACGATGTGCCCGTCGGCGATGCGCAGGGTCTCGCCAGGAAGCAGGCGCTCGATGCCCTGGAAGATGGTGCCGGCGCCGGTGGTGAACTGCATCTGCAGCAATTCTTCCCGCGCCGCCGGGCGGAGGGTGCGGCGGACCAGGCCCGCGGCCAGCAAGGCCTGTGCCTCGGATGCAAAGGCGAGGCCGCCGTCGATGTGGGCGATGTACAGCGGCTTGATGCCAAAGGGGTCGCGCGACAGGGTGACGCTGCGCTGCGCCCGTTCGTGGATCGCGATGGCGTACATGCCGCGCAGCGCCTGGGCGTAGCCCGCGCCGTCCCGCTGCCACAGGTGCAGCGGCGGCTCGCAGTCGCAATGGGTGGCGAAGTGCACGCCGGGCATCCCGTCGCGCAGCTCGCGGTAGTTGTACACCGCGCCGTTGGCGATCAGCGTCGCCGACCCGGAAAAGAACGGCTGGTCGCCGCCGGCCACGTCGATGATGGCGAGCCGGGTTTGCAGCAGGGCGGTGCGCCCGACCACGAAATGCCCGGCGCCGTCGGGACCGCGATGCGACAGCGCCTGGGTCAGGGCGTCGAGCGTGGCCGGGCTGGGCGGCGGGGCGCCCGGCGCCATGACGATGCCCGCGATGCCGCACATCAGGCGCGCTCCATCGCGGCGAGCGCCGTGCGCCATTGCGCGAGGACGGGCGCCTCCGCGTGCCCGGCCTCGTAGCGGGCACGACCGGCTTGGCCGAGGCGTGCAGCCAATGCGGGCTGGGCCAGCACGTCGGCGATGGCGGCGGCCAGCGCCCCCGGGTCCTCCCGCGGCACCAACAGGCCATCGCGGTCCGGCACGATCAGCTCCGCCGGCCCGGCGGCGTCGGCGGCGACCACGGGACGGGCGGCAGAAAACGCCTCGATCACCACGTTGCCCAACGGCTCATGCCGGCTCGGGCAGGCCAGCAGGCCGCAGCGCGCCAGCAACGCCGCCTGGTCGGTGCGCCAGCCCAGGAGGTGCAGGCGGTCGTGCACGCCGAGGTCCCGGGCAAGCGAGGCGAGCGCCGCCCGTTCCGGCCCCTCCCCCGCGATCACGACATGCACGCCCGGCAGCAGCGGCAGGGCGCGGACCAGGATGTCGAACGCCTTGTTGCGGTGCAGGCGGCCTAGCGCCAGCACGGCCGGCGCACCCGGCGGCACCGGCAGCACGGCCGGGGCGGCGCCCGCAAGGTCGGGCGCGAAATTGGGCAAGTGATGTACCCGGTCGGCCGGCCAGCCCTGGCCGCGTATCCAGTCCACGATGCCCCGCGTGTTGCCGATCAGGTGGTCGCACGCCCGGTAGTACCGCAGGTCGTAGTAGCCGCCGAGCCGCCCGGCCAGCACCCAGTCGCCAGGCGGCGTTTGCCGCGCCGCCCGGTTCATCCACGCCACCACGACCCTCGGCGCGAACCCGCGCAGGGCGGCGGCGACGCGCGGCCGGGTCAAAAGGTCCAGAGCGCCGCCGAAGCGGAGCTGCAGCGGCGCCATCCCCCCCGCCGCCAGCCGCCCGGCGCGGCCCGGATCGCGCCGGATCACCGGCAGGATCGTGTCCCCGGCCCGGTGCAGCGACAGCGCCAGCCGCTCGAAAAACAGCTCCGCCCCGCCGGCGGGCGCCCCGGCCATAACCTGCGCGACCCTCATGGCCGCAGCAGCCCGAACGCGGCCGCGGCGGCGTCGGCCACCGTCAGCCCGTCCATCGGCGCGGCGCCCGGCGGCCCCGGCGCCACCGCCACGGCGGTCCGGCGTCCAGCGGGCGCGTACTCGGACGCGAGGCTCGGGCCGAACAGCCCCAGCGTCGGCGTGCCGGCCGCGGCGGCAAGATGCATCAGCCCGGAGTCGTTGCCGACGAACAGCGCGCAGCGGGACAGGCAGGCGGACGCCTCCGGCAGCGACAGCCGGCCCGTCAGGTCGAGCGCGTCCGGCAGGGCGGCGAGGACGGGCGCCGCCAGGGCCTGCTCGCCGGGACCCGGGCCGGCGAACACCACGGGGCGGGCGCCGGGCAACGCCTCCTCCCGCACGGCGCGGAACAGCGCCGCGAACCGCTCGGGCGGCCAGGCCTTGCCGGACCAGTTGGCCGTCGGCCCCAACCCGACATAGCGCGGCCCCGGCGGCAGCAGCGCGTCCGCCCGTGCCTGGTCGGCGGCGTCGGACCAACCGACCGGCAGCGGCGGCGGCGACAGGCCGAGCGTCGCGCCGAGCTGCGCCAGCTTGTGCCCGGCCCGCCGCCCGCCGCGCATCACCGCGCGCCGCCGGGCCGGAAGCAGGAACGAGAGCGCGGAGCCGCGCAGGTCCACGACCAAGTCCCACAACGTGCCCGCCGTGCGCCGCCACAGCTCCAGCCAGTGCAGGTCGAAGCGCCGCTTGGCGACGATCAAGGTCGCGTCGCGCCGCGGCATCCGGGCGAACACGCCCTCCGCCACCGGGCCGCAGGCGACGGTGAAGCGCGCGGCGGGGTGGGTGCGCAGCAGGTGGTCGAGCAGCCCGGTGGACAAGACCGCGTCGCCGATGCGGGTCGCCGTGATGAAGAGGATGCGCATGCCGCGCCGGTGTAGCACGGGTGCCGCGTTGTGCGAGCCGGCCCCACTTGAGTTCAGCCCGGCTTGAGTTCGGCCCGGCTTGAGTTCGGCGTGACGGTTCCCCACGTCGCCGTGCATGAGCACTCTCGCCCACCTGCCCGGCCGCGCCGTCATCGAAGTGAGCGGCAGGGACCGCGTGTCGTTCCTGCAAGGCCTGGTGTCGAACGACGTGGCGGAGGCGGCGCCGGGCCGCGCGGTGTGGGCGGCCTTGCTGACGCCGCAGGGCAAATGGCTGGCCGACTTCTTCATTCTGGCGGACGGCGCGCGGCTGCTGCTGGACTGCGAGGCCGGGCAGGCAGCGACCCTGACCCAACGGCTGACCCGGTTCCGGCTGCGCGCGGAGGTGGCCGTACAGCCCGTGCCGCTGCAGGTTTACGCCGGCTGGGGCGGGGCGGGGCCGGAGACGGGCATCGCCGCACCCGACCCGCGCACCCCGGACGCCGGCTGGCGCGTGCTGTCCGACGTGCCGCTGCCGGCGGACGGGACGACCGAGGATTGGGACCGGCACCGGCTGGCGCTCGGCCTGCCAGACGGCTCGCGGGACATGGAGGCGGAGAAGACGACGCTGCTGGAGGCCGGGTTCGACGAGCTGCATGGGGTGTCGTGGACCAAGGGCTGCTACATGGGCCAGGAACTGACGGCGCGCACCAAATACCGCGGCCTGTTGAAGCGGCGGCTGGCGCCGGTGCGGATCGACGGCCCGGTGCCGGCGCCGGGCACGCCGGTGCTGCGGGCCGGGGTGGAGGTGGGCGCGATGCGGTCCGCCGTGGCCGGCCTCGGCCTGGCCCTGCTGCGGCTGGATGCCATCGAATCCGATGACCTGTCGTGCGGTGACGCCGTGCTGCATCCTGCCGTCCCGGCTTGGATGCAGTGGGCGCCGGTCAGGCTGGCGGGCGCGCAGCCGGCATAACCAGCCGCCGCCCGACCCAATCGGGGCGCGGCAAGACCGCGTGGGCCTGGGCCGCGGCCGCAATCAGCCCGGCGGCTTCCGGCAGGAACGGCACGACGCGGCGGGTTTGCAGGCTGACATGCAGCAGCATGACCTCCTGCTGCGCCGCCACGGCGCCATCGGCCCGCCGCATCTCGTGCGCCAAATGGATACGCTTGCTGTCGGCGGCCATGATCTGCGTCGAGACCTGCATCTCGTCGCCCAGCAGCAGCTCAGCCTTGTAGATGATGTGGCTTTCGGCCGCGAAGGTGCCGTGCTGCGTGCGTTCGCGGTAGGGCTGGCCGAGGCCGATGGCGGGCCATAGGTGGTCAATCGCGCCGTCGAACACGACGATATAGTAGGCCATGTTCATGTGGCCGTTCTCGTCGATCCATTCCGGGCGCACCGTCGCGGCGTGGCCGGTGAACGGGGCGGGGATGCCGCCCCGTCCAATGGGCGTCATACGTCAGGCGTTGTTGTCGAACCCGCCGCCGGAGTCGAACCCACCGGAGTCGAAGCCGCCCCCGCCGCCGCCATCGAAGCCGCCGGGGTCGCTGCCCTGATCGTAGCTGGCCTGCTGGGTGGGATCGCTGAACCCGGAGCCGTCGTCGTAGTTCACCGGCTGCCTGCCGCCCGCGAAGGGGTCGGCGCTGGCCTCGTTGGAGTAGCCCGCGGTCGGGTCCGTGCCGGCGCCGTCAAAGGCGGTGGTGGAAGCCTCGCCGCCGCCGCCGAACATGCCGGTGCCGCTGCCGCCATGCCCGCTGAACGCGCCCATCAGGGCGTTGCCGACGAACATGCCGCCGGCGACCCCCGCCGCCGTGGTCAGCGCCGAACCGAGGAAACCCGACCCGCCGCCGCCGCCGAACATGCCGGGCTGGTAGTTGGGCGGATACTGCGGCTGGGGCGGCGGCGAGCTTGGCTGGAACCGCTGGCCGCCGTAGCCGCCCTGGCCGAAGCCGCCGCCCTGCTGCTGCCCCTGGCTACCGCCACCGCCGAATAGGCTGCCGAAGAAGCCCTTCTGCTGCTGCGGCGCTTGCTGGCTGGCCTGCTGGGCCGCCTGCTGTGTTTGTTGCAACTCCCATTCCAGGCGGCGGATGCGGTTCTGCGCCTCGGCGAACGCCGCTTCCTGGACCAGCGCGGTTTGCGTGATGCGGTAGCGCGCTTCCGGGTATTGCTGGAACTGCTGGGCGATGAAGGCGTCGGCGTCGCGGTCGATGGGCGGCAAGGCCGGCTGCGACTGCGGCACGCTGCCGCCGGGTCCGGCGAGGAAGCCGCCGCCTTGTGCGCCGCCTTGCGCCGATCCGGCGACTCTGGCGATGTATCGGGCAATAAGGTCGCGTTCTTCGTTCGTCATGAGACTGTCCGCGCGTTTGTTGCATGGTTCGAGTTGGCCCGCGCCCAACTCTGGTTCAAGTGGGCAAGCGGAGCCGCCGCCATTCGATCACCGGGCAGCGGTTCTCGACGACCTGCAAGCCCGCCGCCCGGCCCGCGGCGACGGCGGCGGGATCGCCTACCCCAAGCTGCAGCCACACCGTGCGGGCGCCGAGCCGGATCGCGTCCGCCATGACCGGCCCCACTTGGTCGGAGGCGCGGAACACGTCCACCATGTCGAGCGGCCCGGCTTCCTCAAGCGTCGCCACCACGGGCCGCCCGTGCAGCGTCCGGCCCGCGAGGCCGGGGTTCACCCCCACGACATCGAAGCCGCGGGCGACCAGGAAGGCCATGACGCCGTGGCTCGGGCGCTCCGGCTTGCCGGACGCGCCGACCACGGCGATGCGGCGGGTGGTGGTCAGGGTATGCTGGATCGAATCGGCCATGGCAGTCCCAACGCGCGACGGCGCCCCCGGCTGCTTCCTTTAAAGCGGCGGCCCCCTTATGGTGCATGGAACCATGACCGCATCGCCGCCCAGCTTCCAGGACATCATCCTGCGCCTTCATGCCTTCTGGGCGCGGCAGGGCTGCGTGATCCTGCAGCCCTACGACGTGGAGATGGGCGCCGGCACGTTGCACCCGGCCACCACGCTGCGCGCGCTCGGCCCCCGTCCCTGGCGCGCGGCCTACGTGCAGCCCAGCCGGCGGCCCGCCGACGGGCGCTACGGGCAGAATCCGAACCGGCTCGGCCATTATTATCAATACCAGGTGATCTTGAAGCCCAGCCCGGCCGACTCCCAGGCGCTGCTGCTCGACAGCTACCGCGCCATCGGCCTCGACCCGCTGCTGCATGACATCCGCTTCGTCGAGGACGACTGGGAAAACCCGACCATCGGCGCTTGGGGCCTCGGTTGGGAGGTATGGTGCGACGGCATGGAGGTGACGCAGTTCACCTATTTCCAGCAGATCGGCGGTTTCCCCGTGGCCGTGCCCAGCGCCGAGTTCACCATCGGGCTGGAGCGGCTCGCCATGTACGTGCAGGGGGTCGAGAACGTGTACGACCTCGATTTCAACGGCGCCGGGGTGAGCTATGGCGACGTGTTCCTGCGGTCCGAGCGGGAATACAGCACGTATGGTTTCGAGCGCGCCGACACCGCCATGCTGTCCCGCCACTTCGCCGATGCGGAAACGGAATGTGCCGCGCTGCTCGCCGCCTCTCTGCCGCTGCCGGCCTATGACCAGTGCATCAAGGCGAGCCACCTGTTCAACCTGCTGGACGCCCGCGGGGTGATCTCGGTGACGGAGCGCGCCGCCTACATCGCCCGGGTGCGGACCTTGGCGCGCGGCTGCTGCGAGGGGTGGCTGGCGGGGGACGTGTCGGTTGTTTCCGGGTCCTGAGCGGAGTACTGTGCCGCAATGGAAAAGGGTCTGGCCATCGAGAGCGAGGAGGCCGCAGGCCTGGCAACCACGCTTGCCGCCCTGCGTGGAGAAAGCGTCGAGGCCGTGGTGACGACCGCGCCTCGGGACGCGCTGGAGCGCGACCGGGCCGCAAAGGAAGGCGTTGAGACGCAGCTCCAGGAGGATGCCGAGTATCTGGAACTGCGGAAGATCGTGGACGACATCCATCGCCATCTGCAGCACCCGCTTCCGAGTTGGGACCATTCCTGGCTTTACGACGACGAAACGGGCCTGCCGCGGTGATCGTTGACAGCTCCGCGCTCATGGCGGTCGTGCTGAAGGAGCCGGACGGCGACGTCTATCTTCGGGCATTGTCGAAGACGCAGGACCGAAAGATCAGCGCCGCCACATGGGTTGAAGTGCACATGGTTGTGGACAACCTCAACCAGAATCCGGCTGCGAAGATGCGTTTCGAAGATCTGATGAACCGTTTGAAGTTCGAGGTTGTCGCCGTTGATGCGGACATGGCGTGGGCCGCTCTCAGGGCCAACCAGGATTACGGCAAAGGCCGTCACCCCGCCCGGCTCAATTTCGGCGACTGCTTTTCCTATGTGCTGGCCAAGCAGACCGGCGAGCCGTTGCTGTTCAAAAGCAATGACTTCCGCCAAACCGACATTGTTTCAGCGCTCCCCTGATGCCGGACCTGCTGCTTGAGCTGTTCAGCGAGGAAATCCCCGCGCGGATGCAGGCGCGGGCGGCCGACGACCTTGCCCGCCTGCTGACCGAGGCGCTCGCCCCCCTCGCGCCCGCGGAGGTGCAGACCTTCCACGGCCCGCGCCGCATCGCGCTCGCCGCCGCCGTGCGGGACAGCGTGCCCGCCCGCAGCAGCAGCGAGCGCGGGCCGCGGGTGTCCGCGCCGGACCAGGCGCTGGCCGGCTTCCTGCGCAAGCACGGCGCCGCGCGCGACCAGTTGGCGCGGGACGGCGAGCATTGGGTGCTCACGCTGGAAAGCCCCGCCACCCCGGCCGCCGGCCTGATCGCTGCCGCCTTGCCCGGTTTGCTGCGCCGGTTTCCCTGGCCGAAGTCGATGCGCTGGGGCGACGGCAGCGCCCTTGCCTGGGTGCGCCCGCTGCGCCGGGTGCTGTGCCTGCTGGACGGCCAAGTCGTGCCGTTCTCCTTGGCAGAGGGCGCGGATGACGGGCACGGCCTCCTGTCCGGCAACGAGACGGAGGGCCACCGCTTCCATGCCCCCGGCACCTTCGCCGTGGCAAGCCTCGCCGAGTGGCAAGACGGCCTGCGCGCCCGGCGGGTGATCCCCGATGCCAGCGAGCGCCGCCGCCTGGTGGCGGAGGGCGTCGCCAACCTTGCCGCCGCCGAGGGATTGCAGGTCGTGCCGGACGAGGGCCTGCTGGACGAGGTTGCCGGGCTGGTGGAGTGGCCGGTGCCGCTGCTCGGCCGGATCGACGCCGCCTACATGGACCTGCCGCCCGAGGTCATGCAGGTCAGCATGCGGGTCAACCAGCGCTACTTCGCGCTGCGGCACACGGACGGCTCGCCCGCCGACCGCTTCGCCTTTGCCGCCAACATCGAGGCGCCGGACGGCGGACGCGCCATCGTCGCGGGCAACGAGCGCGTGCTGCGGGCGCGGTTCAGCGACGCGCGGCACTTCTGGGACCTCGACCGCCGCACCCCGCTCGCAGACCGGGTGGCGGCGCTGGACGGCGTCACCTTCCACGCCAAGCTCGGCAGCCAGGGCGCGCGGGTGCAGCGCCTGATGCGCCTCGCCGAAACCATTGCGCCCCTTATCGGCGCCGACCCGGCGCTGGCCCGGCGTGCCGCCCTGCTCGCCAAGGCCGACCTCACCACCGGCATGGTGGGCGAGTTCCCGGAGCTGCAAGGCGTCATGGGCGGCTACTACGCCCGGCACGACGGGGAAGACCCGCGCGTCGCCGACGCCGTGCGCGACCACTACGCGCCCAAGGGACCCGGCGACCCGGTGCCGGCGGAGCCGGTCGCGGTCGCCGCCGCCCTGGCCGACAAGCTGGACCAGCTCGCCGCGTTCTTCGCGGTGGGCGAGGTGCCGACCGGCTCGGGCGATCCGTTCGCGCTGCGCCGCGCGGCGCTCGGCGCCATCCGCGTCATCCGCGAAAACCGGCTGCGGCTGCCGTTGGCGGACCTCTTCGAGGCGGCGGGCCAGGATCTGCCGGCCCCGGTGCCGACACCGGCGCTGCTGGCGTTCCTGGCCGAGCGCCTGCGCGTGCAGCTCCGGGCGGAGGGGGCGCGGCACGACGTGCTGGCCGCGGTGTTCGCCGCCGGGGCCGACGACGACATCCTGCGCCTGCTGTCCCGCACCGACGCGGTGGCGGCGTTCCTCGCCACCCCGGTCGGCGCCGACCTGCTCGCCGCCAGCCGCCGCGCCGCCAACATCGTGCGGATCGAGGACAAGCGCGACGGCCCGCACGCCGGGCCAATCGAGGCGGACCTGTTGGCCGCGCCGGAGGAGCACGCCTTGGCGGCGGCGCTGGACGTGGCCGAACCCGCGGTGGCGGACGGCGTTGCCCATGAGCGCTACGCCGACGCGATGCGGGCGCTGGCCGGGCTGCGCCCGCCGCTCGACGCGTTCTTCGACCAAGTGACCGTCAACGCGCCCGACCCGGCGCTGCGGCGGAACCGCCTCCGCCTACTCGCCCGCGTGGGTGCGGCCATGGGCCGCGCCGCCGATTTCTCTCGTATCGAAGGCCTGGAAAAAGCATGACGAAATGGGTGTACAGCTTCGGCGCCGGGCACAACGAGGGCCGCGCCGACATGCGCAACCTCCTGGGCGGCAAGGGGGCGAACCTCGCGGAGATGGCCAGCATCGACCTGCCGGTGCCGCCGGGCTTCACCATCACGACGGAGCTTTGCACGGCCTACTACGACAACGGGCGCAAGTACCCGGACGACTTGAAGCAGCAGGTGCAGGACGCGCTGGCGCTGGTGGAGCAGGCGGTCGGCCTGAGCTTCGGCGACGCCACGAAGCCGCTGCTGGTCTCGGTGCGCAGCGGCGCCCGCGTGTCGATGCCGGGCATGATGGACACCGTGCTGAACCTCGGCCTGAACGACGAGACGGTGCGCGGGCTTGAGGCGGCGTCCGGCGACCCGCGCTTCGCCTGGGACAGCTACCGCCGGTTCATCCAGATGTACGGCTCCGTCGTGCTGGGCGTGGACCACCACCGCTTCGAGGAGATCATCGAGGAGGCGAAGCTCGACGCCGGGGTGGTCGAGGACACCGCGCTGACCCCCGAGCATTGGCGGGATGTCGTCGCCAAGTACAAGGAGATGGTCGCCTCCGAACGCGGCGCCCCCTTCCCCATGGACCCGCACGAACAGCTTTGGGGCGCCATCGGCGCGGTGTTCGGCAGTTGGATGAACCCGCGCGCCAACACCTACCGCCGCCTGCACGACATCCCCGCTACCTGGGGCACCGCCGTGAACGTGCAGGCCATGGTGTTCGGCAACATGGGCGGCGACTGCGCCACCGGCGTCTGCTTCACCCGCGACCCCAGCACCGGCGAGAACATCTTCTACGGCGAGTTCCTGGTGAACGCGCAGGGCGAGGACGTGGTCGCCGGCATCCGCACGCCGCAGCCGCTGTCGAGCCTGCGCGCCCACCCCGGCGAGGTCAGCATGGAGCAGGCGCTGCCGGACGCCTACGCCGACCTGGTGCGCGTGCGGGAAACGCTGGAGCGCCACTACCTCGACATGCAGGACATCGAGTTCACGGTGCAGCAGAACAAGCTGTACATGCTGCAGACCCGCAGCGGCAAGCGCACCGCCGCCGCCAGCCTGCGCATCGCCGTGGAGATGGCGGACGCCGGGCTGATCGACCGGAAAGAGGCGGTGCGCCGGGTCAATCCGGCGTCGCTCGACCAGTTGCTGCACCCGACGCTCGACCCCAAGGCTAAGCGCGCGCTGTTCAGCAAGGGCCTGCCCGCCAGCCCCGGCGCCGCGTCCGGCACCGTGGTGTTCAGCGCCGACGAGGCGGAGATGCGCGCCGCCAAGGGGGAGGCCGTCGTGCTGGTCCGCATCGAGACCAGCCCGGAGGACATCCACGGCATGCACGCCGCCCGCGGCATCCTCACCACCCGCGGCGGCATGACCAGCCACGCCGCCGTGGTCGCCCGCGGCATGGGCCGCCCCTGCGTCGCCGGCGCCGGCGGCGTCAGCGTCGACTACGGCGCGCAAACCCTGTCGGCCAACGGCCAGACCATCCGGGAAGGCGAGACCATCACCCTCGACGGCGCGACGGGCGAGGTGTTCGTAGGCGCCGTCGCGATGATCGAGCCGAGCCTGTCCGGCGACTTCGCCAAGCTGATGGGCTGGGCGGACGAGGTGCGCCGCCTCGTGGTCCGCACCAACGCCGAGACGCCGCTCGACGCCGAGACCGCGCGCAAGTTCGGCGCGGAGGGCATCGGCCTGTGCCGGACCGAGCACATGTTCTTCGATCCCGAGCGCATCGGCGCGGTGCGGCAGATGATCATGTCCACGGACGCCTCCGGGCGGCGCGACGCCCTCGCCCGGCTGCTGCCGTTCCAGCGGGAGGATTTCGTCAAGCTGTTCCGCATCATGGCGGGCCTGCCGGTGACGATCCGCCTGCTCGACCCGCCGCTGCACGAGTTCCTGCCGCACCAGGAGGGCGAGCTGGCCGAGGTCGCGGACGCGCTCGGCATGGACATGGCGCAGGTGCGCCGCCGCATGGCCGAATTGTCGGAGGCGAACCCCATGCTCGGCCACCGCGGCTGCCGCCTGGGCATCAGCTACCCCGAGATCTACCAGATGCAGGCCCGCGCCATCTTCGAGGGCGCCATCGCCGCGGCGAAGGAAACCGGGCTGGCGCCGGTGCCGGAGATCATGATCCCGCTGGTGGGCAGCCGCCGTGAGCTGGAGATCACCCGCGCCCAGGTGGACGGCGTGGCGGCGGCGGTGTTCAAGGAGCAGGAGCAGACCATCGAGTACCTGGTCGGCACCATGATCGAGCTGCCGCGCGCCGCCATCGTCGCGGACAAGATCGCGGAGATTGCGGACTTCTTCAGCTTCGGCACCAACGACCTGACGCAGACGGTGTTCGGCCTGTCGCGCGACGACGCCGGGCGCTTCCTGCCGGACTACGTGGCGGCGGGGATCTTCCCGAAGGACCCCTTCGTGTCCATCGACGTGGAGGGCGTTGGCGCCATGGTCCGCATGGCGGCGGAGAAGGGGCGCGCGACCAAGAACGGCCTCAAGATGGGCATCTGCGGCGAGCACGGCGGCGACCCGGCGAGCATCTCCTTCTGCGAGGAGGTCGGGCTGGACTACGTGTCGTGCAGCCCGTACCGGGTGCCGGTGGCCCGGCTGGCGGCGGCGCAGGCGGCGCTGGGGGTTGGGGGAGATCGGACAGCTTAAACGCGACGGGATAGGGGCAGCGAGGCATGAGCCAGACGCAATGGAGGCCGATGACTCAGGACGAGTTCCTGGCCTGGGAAGCCGGCCAGGAATCGAAATGGGAGTTCGACGGATTTCAGCCGGTTGCTATGACCGGCGGCACCAAGGCGCATGCCGTGCTTCAGGTAAACCTTCTCAGGGCGCTGGCTAACCGGCTCGACGGCAAACCTTGCCAAGCCTACAGCAGCGATCTCAAAATCCAGACCGGACCCGGCTACCGCTACCCCGACGCCTCGGTAAGCTGCACGCATTTTTCCGACAGAGAGATGTTCGTGGCGGAGCCTGTCGTGATCTTCGAGGTGCTGTCGGCCAGCACTTCCAGCGATGACCGAACCGTCAAGCTGGCCGAATACAAGTCGCTTCCCTCCGTCCGGCGCTATGCCATGCTCGAACAGGACAGGATTTTCGCTACGGTGATCACCCGCAAGGACACCGGATGGGACCACGCCCTCATCGGTCGGGACGGCGTTCTCGCTATGCCAGAAATCGGCATCGAGGTTCCCATGATGGAATTGTATGACGGGTTGGACCTCGCCGCAGCGCCGCAAACCACTGCGACCGATTCGGCCACTTCCGAGGCGCGTTGAGTCCAAGCCTTACCCTCTCCCACCCCGGGCAGCCCTTTTCAAGTAACTGCCAATCCGCCGCGCCCACCCAAACTGCACCGTCCCAGCCGCACGCAATGACTGGCCCGCTTCCTCCGCGGCGTCCGACAGCGCAGCAACATCGTCCGTGTCGCCCATGCGGTCAGCCGCAGCGCGCTCCCCGCGCAGCGCCGGCAAGGCAAGCGGTCCCTCCGGCTCCAGTGCCCGCACCAAGGCAAAGCGCCGCCGGGCCAGCGCAAGGTCGCCGTCCGGCGCCAGTTCCAGCATGCCCAGGCAAAACAGCGCGTCGCGCTTGCCCGCATCCCACGCCTGACCCGGCTGCCACGCCTCCAGCGACGCCGCGTCCAGGTCATGTTGCGCCTGCACCTGCCGGGCCAGGTCCGTCCGCCCGGCGTTCACCAGCCCGACGAGGCAGCGGCGCGCGATGGCGATCCGGCCCGCCGGGTCGGCCTCCGCCGCCGCATCGAGCGCGGCCAGGGTGCCGGGATCGGCGCGCTCGGCCAGGCTTGCGGCCAACATGGATAGCGCCGAACGCTCGACGCCAATCGTCGCCTGGTCCTCCGCCGCCAACGGGCGCAGCGCGGCGGTGAGGTCGCGCGCGGCACGCGCCGCGCCGCGCAGCATCGACTCCATGTCCGCCATGCGGGCGGGCGGCCTGCTCCCGTTCAGCCGATGCAGCACACGAAGATAAAGCAAGTTCGGCAACGGCCCCGGCACGCGCTCCCGCAGCGTCGGCAACGCCAGGCCCGCAGTGTCCGGCAGGGAGGCCGGGTCGTCCAGGTCGAAGCCGAAGCCCTCCTGGCACGCGCTGCGCAGCAGCGGCCAAATCCGCTCGGCCTCGGGCCAATCGCTGGCCGCGACGCTCTCCTGATAGGCGCGGACCTGCAAGCCCCACCACAGAAATTCGCCCGGCGGCGCCAGTCCGGCCCGCCGGGCGAGGTAGGCGCGGTAGCTCGCCCGGGACCCGGCGTCGCCCTCCGGCAAGGGGAACGCCGTGTCGGACGCATAGGCGATCAACTGGTCGCCGTTGGCTTCCGTCGCGACATGGGCGAAGCCGACCTGTTCAAGCAGCAGCTTGAGGCTGTCCTCGGTTTCCAGCACCAGATGCGCGCCGACCGACAGGATGGGCACCAGTTCGGCCACCGGCACGTCCGGGCGCAGCCGGGCGCGGTTGGGCGTGGTCAGCGCCAGCACGCCGCCCGGTGCCAGCGCGCGGCGCAGCGTCTGCAGGAACGGCAGCGGCGCGCCGATGTGCTCCAGGACCTCGCTCGCCAGGATGGCATCAGCGCCGGTGCCCAGGGCCTCGTCCGGCTGGAAATATCGGCTCTCGATCGGCAGGTTGAGCGCGTCCCGGCCCGCGGCGGCGAAGGGCGACGGGTCGATCCCCCGGCCCGCCCAGCCGCGCTCGGTGACGGCGTAGTCCAGCCCGAAGCCGAAGCCGCAGCCGATCTCCAAATACTTGGCGCCGGGGCCGAACGGTAGACGGGCGATGGTGCGGATGATCGGCCATAGGCCGGCGTTGACCTCGACGTAATGCGCGATGTTCAGCGCGCTCGACGCATCCTGGGTGTAGTCGAAGGCATTGTCCCGCTCGGCAAAGGCGCAGCCGCAACGGGGGCAGTCGAGCAGGCGGACCTGCAGCAGGCCCTGCCCCGGCAAGGTCGTCTCGGCGTCAAGCAGCACGGGCTTCGGGCCGGGCTCCCCGCAGTTGCGGCACGCGGCCTCTACTGGGCGCGCGGAGGTCGCGGCCCACCGGATATGGACGCCTACATCGGAAGCCTGGTCTGCATCCATCCTCGAATCCCATCCACAGGGCGGATCTGGGGTCAGCGGCCCCGCCGGGTCTCAAGCCGCCCAGGTCAAGCCGCGAGGTCGCGCGGCTCCTCCACCGAAAGGCGCGTGCGGATCAGCTTCTCGATCCCGCGCAGGTGCGCCCGCTCGCTGCTGTCGCAGAAGCTGATCGCAACGCCCGTGTGCCCGGCGCGCGCCGTGCGGCCGATGCGGTGCACGTAGGCCTCCGGCACGTTCGGCAGGTCGAAGTTGACCACGTGGGTCACGCCGTCCACGTCGATGCCGCGCGCCGCGATGTCGGTCGCGACCAGCACGCCGATGCGGCCCTGCTTGAACATCTGCAGCGCCCGCTCCCGCTGCGGCTGGCTCTTGTCGCCATGGATGGCGGCGGCGGGCTGGCCGGCAGCTTCCAAATGCTGGGTCACGCGGTCGGCGCCGTGCTTGGTGCGGGTGAACACCAGCGTGCGGGTCATCTTGCTGCTGCGCAGGATCTCGGCCAGCACCTGCCGCTTGCGGGAGGTTTCGACGAAGATGACCTTCTGCTCAACCAACTCGACCGTGGTGGCGACCGGGCTGACGGCGACGTGCACCGGGTTCTTCAGCATCTGCCCAGCCAGCGTCGAGATCTCCTTCGGCATGGTGGCGGAGAAGAACAGCGTCTGCCGGGCCGGCGGGATCGACTGCACGATCTTGCGGATCGGCACGATGAAGCCGAGGTCCAGCATGTGGTCGGCCTCGTCCAGCACCAGCACCTCGACGCCGTTCAGCGACACGGCGCCGTCCTGCATATGGTCCATCAGGCGCCCCGGCGTCGCCACCAGGATGTCGATGCCGCCCGCGACCGCCTTGGACTGCCGCCCCTTTGGCACGCCGCCATACATCAGGGCGGTGCGCAGCCCGGTCTGCCGGCCATAGTTGCGGAAGCTCTCGGCGATCTGCCCGGCCAGCTCCCGCGTCGGCGACAGCACCAGCACGCGGCAGCCGCGGCGCGGCGCCGGCTTCTTATCCACCAGCAGGCGATGCAGGATCGGCAGCGCAAAGGCCGCCGTCTTGCCGGTGCCGGTCTGCGCGATACCTTGCAGGTCGCGCCCCAGCATGACGTGCGGGATGGCCTGCGTTTGGATCGGCGTCGGCTCGGTATAGCCTTGGGTGGTCAACGCATTGAGGATGGGAAGCGCGAGACCGAGGTCTGCGAAGCTTGTCATGATGGGGGTGTCTTCCGATGGCCCGTTCCAGGCGGCCGAACGCCGCGAGGGGGTGCGCAACGATCAGCAGGATCGCGACCGGCGCCAGAAATGAGATGATGCCGATGCACAGGGACAGCGCACGAAGTCACAACAAACCGCGCATGCATCAACTAGTGCTGCACCGCAGCGAAGTCAAGGAAACCCGCCATTGCGCCAACCCCTGGTTGACCCGGCCGCGCGAACTGCGGAGAAGCGGCCCGTGCGTCCCTCCCCCATGCCTTCCTCCATCGTCCTCAGCGAACCCTACGCCGGATTGCAGGCCCAGGCCGTCGGCCTGGCGGAGGCGGCCGGCCTTTTGCCCAAGCTGCTGCCGTTGCGCGCGCGCGCGCCATGGCGCTGGATGCCGGCCCGGTCCTGGCCATCGCCGCTCCGCGCTGTGCGCTTATCCGATCCCGGCGACGCCGTGGTGATCGGCGCAGGGGGTGCCGCCGCCGTGGTCGCCGCCGCCCTGCGCCGCCCCGGGCGCCCGGCCGTCCAGGTGCAGCACCCGCGCATCGACCCGGCGCGCTTCGACCTGATCGTGGTGAACCGGCACGACGGGCTGACCGGCCCCAACGTCGTCGTCACCCGCACCGCGCTGCACCGCGCCACGCCCGCCCGGCTGGCGGAAGCCGCCGCCGTCTGGGCGCCCCGCCTTGCCCACCTGCCGCGCCCGTTGGTCGCCGTGCTGGTCGGCGGCAGCAACGGGCGCTTCCGCCTGGACGGCGCGGCGGCCGCCGGGCTGGGCGCGTCGCTCGCCGGCATGATGCAAGCGGACCGGGTCGGCCTGGCGCTCACGCCGTCCCGCCGCACGTCGGAGGACGCCCGGGCCGCGCTGCGCCGGGCGGTGGAGCCGGAGGGGGGCTGGGTTTGGGACATGGCGGGCGACAACCCATATTTCGGCCTCTTGGCGCTGGCGGATGCCATCGTGGTGACGGAGGACAGCGTGTCCATGGTGTCGGAAGCGGCGGCGACGCGGGCGCCGGTGCTGCTGGCCGCCCTGCCTGGGCGGTCGCGGCGCATCCGGCAGTTCACCCGGTTCCTGCAGGAGGACGGGCGGCTGCGCCCGTTCGCCGGGCGGCTCGACCTTTGGCCGGTGGCGCCGGTTGACGACACGCAGGCAGCGGCGGACGAGATGCGGCGGCGGCTGGGTTTTTAGGAGCGTGACCATGCTGGATATCCAGACCTTCGACGCGCGGGCCGGCGGCAACGTGCTGTACAAGGCCTTCGCCCACCCGGTCGCGGCGGAGGCCGTGCAGCGCCTCGCGGCCCGGCTGCGCGACGCTGGGCCGCTCGCCGTATACGACCCGGACGGCGTGTCGGACGCGCTGTTCGCGCTGCATCCGGCGATGCCGGAGGCGGCGGAAAGCTATGTGCATGACGTGCAGCAGATCGGCCAAACGCGCGCCGGCGTGCCGGCCCGGCCGCTCACCGACCTACCGCGCTCGGCCTGCGCCACTTTGCTGGTCGCGGCGTTCGACGCCGGGCGGGTGGTAGCGCGGATCAAGCCCATGCTGCCCGCCGGCATGGCGGTCGCGACGCTGGACGAGGCGCGGCTGCCCGACGCGATGCTGAGCAACCCGCGGCGCTATCTGGACCGGGTGAACTTCGCGACCAACTACGCCTTTTTCCGCGACGAGCGCGGCCTGCACACGCGGCTGGTGACGGCGAACTACTGGGCGGGTTATGGCGCCGGGGCGGTGCGGCTGTGGCTGCGGCTGTTCGACGGCGCGGGCGCCGTGCTGGCCGAGTGGGAGCAGCCCGTCCCGCCCGGCGGCGGCGGCATCGCCATCGACAGCGCCGAGGTCCGCGCCCGGTTCGAGCTGCCGGAGTTCGCCGGGCAGCTTTTCATCCACGCCATCGGCGCCGCCGGGCACGACGTGGTGAAGTACGCGCTGGACACCTACGGCGAGGGCGCGGAGGCCAGCCTGTCCGTCACCCACGACGCCAACGCCTGGCCGGCCGACCGCTACGCCGGGATGCCCGCGCCGCGGGCGGACGAGCGCGTGGTGCTGTGGCTGCAGAACAGCCATGCCGCCCCGATCCCGCCCGGCGCCGTGCTGCTGGACCGCATGGGGGCGGAGGCGCCGGTGCCTTTGGCGCAGGAGGTCGGCCCCTATGCCAGCCTGGCGCTCGACGTGGCCGACCTGCTGCCGGGGCTGCGCTGGCCGGCACAGATCGAGGTGCGGGCCGGGCGGCACGTCGTCCGCCCGCGCTACGAGGCGACGCGCGCCGGGCGCACCCGCATCGCCCATCTGAACGTGGAGCGCGCCGGGCTGCCGCCCGACCCCGGCATTCCCGCGCTGCACAACCTGCTGGGCCGCGGCTACCTGCTGCCGTTCCCGATCCTGCCGCGCGGGCAGTTCCGCAGCGTGGTGCTGCCCACCCCCATGGCGGAGCAGCAGCGCACCCTGCCCATCCGCATCGACGTGTTCGACACGGCAGGCCGCCAGGTGGCCGAGCGCTTCCTCGGCTGCCTGCCCCGCAACCACGGCCTGGCGCTCGATCTGGCCGAGTTCGACGTAGAGGAGGGCCACGCGGACCTCGTGTACGACTTCCGCGACGGCGGGGAGGCGGACGGCTGGCTGCATGCCCTGTTCCGCTACGAGGACCGCGGGAGCGGCCACGCGGCCGAGAGCAGCTTCGGCGCGCACATCTACAATACGGCGATGACCTACCGCGACGAGCCGCAGAGCTACTCCGGACCACCGCCGGGCCTGTCCACGCGGCTGTTCCTGAAGCTCGGCGACCGCGCCCGGCACAGCTACGCCGCGCTGATCTACCCGGCGTCCGCGGCCTGGCATCCCTGGTCCGCCACCGCGCTGCTGCTGCACGACGGCGACGGCCAGGAGATCGCGGAGGAGCCGTTGCGCATCGCCTGCTCAGGCTCGGCGATGGTCTGGCCGCACCGTGTGTTCGGGGAGGCGCTGCTGGAGCGGGCGGGGCCGCGCGGCTACGTGCTGATCCGGGACGCGACATGCCGGCTGTTCGGCTATCATGGCTTGATGGATGATGCCGGCGGGTTCAGCCTGGACCACATGTTCGGCTTCTGAGGGGAGGACCGCCATCGCGCGCGACAAGTTCGACCTGCCAAGGGTCGCGGCCAACCACGAGGCGCTGTCGCCCTTGAGCTTCATCAAGCGCACCGCGGACGTGTTCCCAAACCGCGTCGCGGTCGTGCACGGGCCGCACAGCGCGACCTGGGCCGAGACGTACGCCCGGTGCCGCCGCATGGCCTCGGCGCTCGCGGCGCGGGGCGTCGGGCGGGGCGACACGGTGGCGGTGATGGCGCCCAACACCCCGGCGATGGTGGAGGCGCATTTCGGCATTCCCATGCTGGGCGCGGCGCTCTGCGCCGTCAACGTGCGGCTGGACGCGGAGACGGTCGCCTTCATCCTGACCCACGGCGAGGCCCGGGTCGTGTTCACCGACCGCGAGTTCGCGCCGACGATGGCCCGGGCGCTCGCCCTGATCCCGGCGGAGGCGCGGCCGTACGTGGTCGATATCAATGACCCGCTGGCGCCGCCGGGCGAGCCAGTGGGCGACACGGATTACGAGGCGTTCCTGGCCGGCGGCGACCCGGCCTTCAACTGGTCCATGCCCGGCGACGAATGGGACACCATCGCACTCAACTACACGTCGGGCACCACGGGCAATCCCAAGGGCGTCGTGTACCACCACCGCGGCGCCTACCTGAACGCGGTCGGCAACGCCGTGACCTGGGGCATGGCGCAGCACCCGGTCTATCTCTGGACGCTGCCGATGTTCCATTGCAACGGCTGGTGCTTCCCGTGGACGGTGGCGGCGATGGCGGGCACCAACGTGTGCCTGCGCCGGGTCGAGGCCGGGGCGATTCTTGGCGCCATGGACGAGGCGGGCGTCACCCACCTGTGCGGGGCGCCCATCGTCATGGGCCTGATCCTGAACCACCCCGGCGTCCAGCCCCGCCCGGCCCCGGTCCGCATGATGACCGCCGGCGCCGCCCCGCCCGCCGCTGTGCTGGAGGGCATGGAGCGCCTCGGCTTCGCCGTCACCCACGTGTACGGCCTGACCGAGACCTACGGCCCCGTCACCGTCTGCGCCTGGCATGACGAGTGGGACGCCGAGCCGCCCGAGGAGCGCGCCCGGCTCAAGGCCCGCCAGGGCGTGGCCTACCCCGTGCAGGAAGGCCTGATGGTCGCCGACCCGGCAACCCTGCAGCCCGTCCCGCGCGACGGCGCCACGATGGGCGAGGTGTTCATGCGCGGCAACATCGTCATGAAGGGCTACCTCAAGAACCCTGCCGCCACCGCCGAGGCCTTTGCCGGCGGCTGGTTCCGCACCGGCGACCTCGCGGTCAGCCACCCCGACGGCTACATCGAGATCCGCGACCGCTCCAAGGACATCATCATCAGCGGCGGCGAGAACATCTCCACCATCGAGGTCGAAGGCGTGCTGTACCGCCACCCCGCCGTGCTGGAAGCCGCCGTGGTCGCCCGGCCCGACCCGACCTGGGGGGAAACACCCTGCGCCTTCGTGACGCTCAGGCCCGGCACCGACGCGACCGCGGCCGAGATCATCGCCTTCTGCCGCGCCCGCATGGCGCATTTCAAGGCACCGCGCACCGTGGTGTTCGGCCCGCTGCCCAAGACCAGCACCGGCAAGATGCAGAAGTTCGTGCTGCGCGACCAAGCCCGCAGTCTAAGCAGGCATTCGTAAATGCCTGCTTAGGAGTCATTCAAGACGCATCATTTTACCTGCTGCGCGTAAACACGCTCCGCAGAATGATGCTTAGGAGGATAACCCATGCCGCAGCCCAGCCACGTGACGGCCCTCGAAAACGCCGACGAGGCGACGCTGCCGGAGGAGCTTCGGCCCTACTTCCAGAAGTGCCGGGACAAGCTGGGCTTCGTGCCCAACGTCTTGCGCGCTTGGCTGCTGCGCCCGGAGAAGCTGCGCAACTTCGTCCGCCTGTATGACGAGCTGATGCTGGCGCCGTCCGGCCTCACCAAGCTGGAGCGCGAGATGATCGCGGTCGCGGTGTCCGCCTGGAACCGCTGCTACTACTGCCTCGTGGCGCACGGGGCGGCGGTGCGCAAGCTGTCGGAGGACCCGCAGCTCGGCGAGATGCTGGCCTTCAACTACCGCGTCGCCGAACTGCCGGCCCGGCAGCGCACGATGCTGGACTTCGCGGTGCAGCTCACCGCCGCCCCGCATCTGATCGGCCAGCCCGACCGGGACGCGCTGAGCGCGCAGGGCTTCTCGGACGCGGACATCTTCGACATCGCCGAGGTCACGGCGTTCTTCAACTACACCAACCGGGTGGCGCACGCCGTCGATATGATGCCGAATGCTGAGTATCACACGCTGGGGCGTTGATGCCGGTCGCAACTGGCCTTGTATAAGACTGATGGTGAGTAGATCAGCTTAGACCCCGTTTTGAAAGGTTGGCTTGACTAACGTGACGGACTGATCGGGGCCGTCCTGACAGCGTTCCAGAAGGTTTTCCCTTCCTGGAGCTTGCCATGTGGACGCCTGAGGATCGCGCGTT
>JAABUQ010002055.1_pt1 | contig 40919 bp, 45 predicted proteins | sample 5560001 | NCBI WGS metagenome assembly JAABUQ01 (sample SAMN10711888, study PRJNA513371) | rock metagenome | isolation source: Antarctica rocks | place: Antarctica: Victoria Land, Finger Mt nord | collected 2015-12-18
GCCAACTCGGTCAGGTCCTTGCGCGATTCGGGGTCGAGGAAACCGGCGCGGATCATGACACCGATAGAATCCGCCCAGCACCGCTTGGCAAGGGGGCGCGCCGGATTCTCAAAGAGTCGGGGTATAATTCCGCTTTAACGCCGAAATAAGCACTCTGGGCGGCGGGTCCCCAGCAACGTGCCGACTTGGACCAAAACCGGAAGAGGATCACATCATGCATCAGGCTCTGAAACTCCTTGCTTTCACAGGTGTCCTGCTAAGCGCCCATGCCGCGAGTGCCACGGTGGTGTTCCAGACGACGCTGTCCGGCGCCAACCAGAACCCGGCGGTCGCGTCCCCTGGATCAGGCTCGGCGACGGTCACGCTGGAGAACGACAACACGACCCTTGACGTCGCCATTAACTGGACGGGCCTGTCCAGCCTCGGCGAGTTCGGCCATATCCACTGCTGCACGGCGCTTGGGACGAACACCGGCGTGGCGCTTGACTTCGGTGCCCTGCCGAACGCGACTTCGGCGGTGTTCAACCAGAGCTACAACCTCAGCACGTTCGCATTCGGGAATGGGCAGACGCAGGCATCCTTCATCGCCGGGGTTGAGGCTGGCCTTGCCTACGTCAACATCCACGACACCACTTTTCCGGCGGGTGAAATCCGGGGCCAGCTTCAGCAAGTGCCTGAGCCTGGGACCGTATGGCTGCTGACCGGCGCGGTGCTCGCCGCGGCGACGCTTTCATACCGCCGCAACGGTCGGTTTGGCGCCTAATAAACGCCTACGCCGCAAACCAGCCCGGACGCCGGGGAGGACGGGGCAGGCACCATGTTTAGGCCTGCCCCGGCAACCTCGGTCCAGGGCCTAGGCAAACCACAAGAGGTTTGTACATATATGAAAAGCTAAGCAGGCTTGCAGGGTCTGATTACACAAACCTCCACGTGAGTCACAGGCCGTGCAAACCTGCTTAGGAGTTGAAGTTCGGCATTGTCTCTGGGCGGCTGGGGCCGAAATCAGGCGCCTCCACGCGGCGCCTCCACGCGGCGCCACCCTGCACCGGCCCGGCAGCACCCGTGCCGGCCGGCAGGCACCCTCCGCCCAGCCAAGGCCGGCCGGATAGAGGGCGCCGCAGGTCAGCGGTTACGCCGGCAGGCTGCCGCGCGCTACTGAGCCGCCGCCCCGGCGCCGGAGCGCCGCCGCACCGGCAACGCCGCTCACCAGCAGGGCCAGCGACGCAGGCTCCGGCACCGCCGATGCCGAGACGGCGCCGGTCAGGATCGTCGCTCCGGCCGTGGTCTGATAGGCATAACTAACCAGGGTGGAACCGGCGACCTCGGCATAGCCATAGTGGACGCCGTCGGCGAGGTTGAAGGAAAGTCCGATGTAGTCGTCCGCTGCGGAAAACGGGAGGACGGTCGCGGTTGGGAAGGCGGAGAAGCTGTAGAGCTCCCCGGCCTGATCAATGGCTGACCCGACGGAGAACTCGGTCACGGCACCGCCGAAGCTCGACACCTTTGCCGTGCCGCTGGTCGCAACGGCGGCGCCAGGCCCATTGCCCGTGCTGGCAGCGGTGAACGCGATGGCCGAGGCCGGGTCGAAGCTCACCGGCACCGGCACCGGCGTCGCGGTCAGCGGCCTGCCTGCCGTGACGCTGACGACGGCTGCGCTGGCCGGTCCGGACATGCCAAGTCCTGCTGCGATTGCGCCAACGGCGGCGGCGAGCCGCACGGTGCGCCGGCTCAACGGATCGCTCCGTTGACGCCGGCCGGGAAGAACAGGCCGGCGCTGGCGTTCGGTGCGCCATAGACGATGTTCAGCACCTGCCGGGTGGTGCGGGAGAACACGAGGCTGTTGGCGTCGGTGGGGACGATGTTCGCGTTGCCGCTTGCATCCGTCACGCCCTGATCATCCGCAGCGCCAGACAACGTTGCGCGTAAGGCCGCGATCTTCTGGGTGATGGCCGCGAACCCGCGGGACAGCAGCAGCGTGCGCACCTCCGACGCGTGGTAGGCTTCTACGGCGAGGATGCCGGCCGCGGCGGACAGCACGGTCTTGTTCTGCACCAGCGGCGCCGCGCCGTGGTAGGCAGTGACGCCGACGTCCTCGAAGATGAATGCGCCGATCAGGAAGCTGTTCTCGTCGGCATAGGGATTGAAGCTGGGACCGATGCCCGCGGCCTGTGCGAGCGTGTTGAAGCTGTTCACGATGTCGATGGTCGGTTCTGCCACTGCATTCGCGCCGAGCACGGCCCGCAGGAAGCGGACGTGAGCCAGTTCGTCCTGGGCGATTTCCATCGCATATTGCTGGATGAGCGGCGTTGCGAACGTTACCTTGCTGCCGCCCGTCACCGCTCCTGGCGAGCCGAGGCCGGTCGTGTCGGCCGCCGCCAGGCCCTGCCCGGTCACGGCGCGTATGTAGTACTCGGCCTCGAGATACTCTAGGTTGAGGGCGAAGTTGGCGATATCGGCGTCGCTTACGCCTTGGGCATTGGCAGGCGATGACGAGGCCGCCAGCCCCGCCGTTGCAAGCGCACCGAAGGCGAGCGCTCCGGCTCCGGTGCCGCGCAGCAGGTCGCGCCGGTCCACGCTGGCCGGTGTTTGTGCGATGACATCAGCAGGTGTGTGTCTGGTCATGTGCGTGTCCCATGAGTTCGAATTTCAGGCTTGCACTCACGCCGATGACCGTTGGAAGCCTGGTTGAGCAGAGGGCTGAACCTCGGACCAGCCAGGCACCGTCGAGTTATCAACGTTGCGCCAAAAAGAAGCGCAGGGAGGCTACTGGCCTGGGACGTTTCTGGATGCAGGGTCACACAATGTTAATTTAAGACTACCGCAACGTAGTATTTGAACGTCGGCCAACATACCGGAACGACTGGTCTGTCCAGCATCTCTAGGGGATGCCTCCCAGCGGGACAGCCTACGGCGCCAGTCCAGCCCGGCGCGACGGGTATGGGCTACCGAAGCTCTGTGTTGCCTGTCACGTTGGCCGCTCTCTAACTGCAACCGCAGCCGGCGTCCGTCCTAAACAGGCTCGCATCCCATGTTACCCAGGTAACCTGCGGCTGTACCGGGCTGAGCAAGCCTGCATAGCTTCTCACCTATGCACAAACCTCTGAAGGTTTGTCTAGGAAATCGACCGTTAGTAGCTAAAGCTCGGCATGGCATCCAGCGCGTCCTTCGTCACGCCGGGCAGCACCAGCTTGTCGCCGTCGCGCTTTAACTGCTGATACGGCACGGCCACCAGCTTGGCCCCCATGCCGAGGAAGCCGCCGATGCCAATGATGGCGACGGACACCTTGTCACCCTCGACCATCACCAGGTCGTCCACCGCGCCGAACCGCTCGCCGGCGTCGTTGAACACGCTGGCGCCGATGATTTGGGACATCCGCTGCCCGCTCTCCAGCCGGACGGCCGAGACGGCCAGGTTCGGATTGTTGGTCGTCGCTACCACTCCGGGAATGACTGGCGTGGCCGATGGCTGCTGCGCCAGTGCGGGTCCGGCTAGCAATAGGAGGGCGGCGAGCAGGGATTTGGACATTCATACCTCGGTGATCATTGGAACGGGAACGTCCTGCATGCGCACCGGGTTCCGGCGCCGGGGCCGCCGTGCCATGCTGGCGCGATGGCCCGGCCTCCAAACCCGCCCGATAAAATTGCTCGCCGCGAACGGCGCCCCCCGCCGCCTGCCGGACCCGCGCCCACCCGCGCCAAGCTGCACGAGGCCGCCCTGGCCCATCTGGCCCGGTTCAGCGCCACCGAGGCCGGGCTGGTCCGCGTGCTGGACCGCCGCATAGACCGCTGGGCACGCCGCGCCGCCGCCGAGGCGCCCGGGGAGGAGCCGCCGGACGCCGCCCCCGCGCGGGCCGCGGCGCGTGAGGTCGCGCGCGCCCTGGTGCAGTCCGGCGTGGTGGGCGACGCCGTCTATGCCACCGGACGCGCCCGCAGCCTGACCCGCGCCGGCCGCTCCCGCCGGGCCATCGGCGCGCATTTGTCCCAGAAGGGCGTGCCGCAGGCGGTCGCCCAAGCCGCCATGCCGGAGCCGGAGGCGGAGCTGGCCGCAGCCCTCGCCTACGCCCGCCGCCGCCGTCTCGGCCCGTTCCGCCGCGAGCTGCCGGAAGGCGCCGAGCTGGCCGAGGTGCGCCGCAAGGAGATCGGCGCCCTGGCCCGCGCCGGCTTCCCGCAGCCGGTGGCGCAGCAGGCCCTGCGCATGGACCGGGACGAGGCGGAGCTGGCAGTCATCGGCCTGAAGCAATCCTAGCATGAGCCTGGCCCGCCCCCGGTTTTCCCGCGCCGCCGTGCTGGCGGGCATGCAGGCCAGCCTCCCCTTGCAGGCCGCCGTGGCGCCGTTCGCCCTGGTGTGCGGCGTCGTGTCGCAGGGGCAGGGGCTGTCCCTGGCGGAGTCCACGCTGATGAGTGCGGTCGTATATGCCGGCTCGGCGCAACTGCTCGCGCTCAGCCACTGGAGCAGCCCGGCGCCGGTGCTGGCGGCGGCCCTCGCCACCCTGGTGATCAACCTGCGCCTGGCGCTGATGGGGCCGGTGCTGTCGCCCTGGCTGGACCGGCTGCGCGGCTGGCGGCTGTGGGGCAGCCTGTTCGTGATGGCGGACCAGAACTGGGCGCTGTCGGTGTCGGAGATGCAGTCGGGGCGCTCGGACGCCGGTTTCCTGTTCGGCTCCGGCGCGCTGATGTGGGCGGTGTGGGTGTCGGGCACCGTGGCCGGGTATGTGCTCGGCGCGACGATGCGGCCCGCGCCGGGGCACCCGCTGTTCTTCTCGGCGCTGGCGGTGTTCGTAGCGATCCTGGGGACGATGTGGCGTACGCGGGCAGACCTGCTGCCGTGGGTCGTGGCGGCCATAGTCGCGGCGGTGCTGGCGCGGCTGATGCCGGGCGCGTCCTGGCATATCGTGGGCGGTGCGCTGGCCGGCAGCGCCGCCGGGGTGCTGCGCGACCGGACGCGGCTGGCATGACGCTCGACCCCTGGGTGCTGGCCGCCATCGGCGCGATGGCGCTGGCGACCTACCTGACCCGTGCCGGCGGCTACTGGCTGTTCCGCGTCGTCAGCCCGCCGCCGGTGGTGCGGGCCATGCTGGGCTACATCCCCGGCACGCTGTTCGTCAGCTACGTCGTGCCGGCCCTGGTCGTGGGCGGGGTGCAGCAATGGGTCGGCGCCGCGGCGACGCTCGCGGTCATGCTGGCCACGCGCAATCTGGCCCTGGCCATCCTGGGCGGCACCGCTGCCGCTGCCGTCGTATGGGCGGCCTCGTGACGGCCTTGATGCCGCCGTATCCCAGGGGCAACGATGCCGGAGCGAGGCAGGAGACGGCATGGTTCGGGTGGCGGCGCTGTTGGGCACTCTAGGGCTGACGGCATGCGGGTCGGGCGGCGGCGGGCCGGCCACTGGCGCCTCGACGGCGTTGGAGTGCGCGCCCTTCGCCCGCCAGGTCACCGGCATCCAGCTTTATGGCGACGCCGCGGACTGGTGGCATCAGGCCGCCGGCCGCTACGAGCGCGGGGCCGAGCCGGTGCGCGGCGGCGTGCTGGTGTTCCGCCGCACTGGGCGCCTCGCCCACGGCCACGTCTCCGTCGTGGCCGGCGTGGTATCCTCCCACGAGATCAAGGTGACCCACGCCAACTGGGTCCGCCGCCGCATCGGCCGGGACGAGCCGGTGATGGACGTGTCGCCGGGCGGGGATTGGACCCTGGTACGCGTCTGGTGGGCGCCGTCCCACGCCATGGGCACGACGGCCTATCCGACGTATGGCTTCATATCGCCGGGCCGGCGGCCGCGTCCGGACTTGGTGGCCGGGATGGACCCCCCGTAATTCGCTTGCAAGGTGGCCCGGCGCGGGCCACATGAAGACCGCAACGGCGGGGGTCAAACCCGCCCATTATTCGCGCCGGGCCGAGCCCGGCATGGAGGAACCATGGGTAGCTTCAGCATCTGGCACTGGTTGATCGTGCTGGCCGTCATCCTCGTGCTTTTCGGCGGCGGCAACAAGATCAGCGGGCTGATGGGCGACTTCGCCAAGGGCATCAAGTCGTTCAAGAAGAACATGGCGGACGAGGACGATGCCTCGATGGAGGCCAGCAGCGTGGACCGTCCGGCCGGCACCATCCCCGGCCCGGCCGTAAAGACCACGACGACTGTACACGAGACGGCAGCGACCCGTCACGGCTGACGCCTGCCCGGCTTCTGCTTGAGTCGCCAAAGCGGTCGCGGGCGCCGGCCATCCCGGCGCCTAGCCGCCTTGAATTGGGCCACGGCATCATGCTGCGGGTCGTCCAGCGTCCGTTGACCTGGTGACATCCGGCCCGGTTTTTGACGAGGGATTCTGCGCCCAGCTTCACCGCCTGTTCCAATGGCGGCGTGACGTTCGGCAATTCCGGCTCGACCCGATTGCGCCCGGATTACTTGACGATCTAATCGCCGTCGCCGACCTCGCTCCCTCGGTTGGCCTCAGCCAGCCCTGGCGTTTCGTCACGGTGGACGAGCCATCGCGTCGTGCCGCAGTGCGCGCAAGTTTCCTGGCGAGCAACGCTGCGGCCCTGGCGGACCAGCCCGCCGGTCGGGCGGGGGTCTACGCCGGCCTGAAGCTGGCCGGGTTGGACCAAGCGCCGTGCCACCTCGCAGTCTTCGCGGTGTCCGACCCGGCACAGGGCGGCGGCCTGGGCCGGCGGACCATGCCGGAAACTGTGGCCTATTCCGCCGTGATGGCGGTCCATACCCTTTGGCTCACGGCGCGGGCCGCCGGCCTCGGGCTTGGCTGGGTGTCGATCCTCGACCCGGCGCAGGTCCATGCCGCCCTGGATGTGCCGGTGGACTGGGTTCTGATCGGCTACTTCTGCCTGGGCTACCCCGCGGTAGAAGACGACACCCCGGAGCTGGAGAAGGCAGGGTGGGAGCGCCGGCAGCCTGCGCCGGTGCTGCGGCGGTAGGCGTCGGCGCCGCTTGACGTGCCGGCCGGGGCAGCGACACTCCGCCCACCGCTACCGGAGTCTCCCGCATGGCCCATCACCGCGTCCCCGCCACCCCGGACACCGTTCGCTGGGGCACCTTCAGCGCCGAGTATCCGCCGGTCCTGACGGTGCAAAGCGGCGACACGGTCACCCTGGAATGCGTGTCCGGCGCCCCCGACGTGATGCCGCCCGCCAGCAGCGGCTTCCACATCCCCCTGGCCTTGGAGGCCATACACCGCGCCAACCCGCCGCGCCTCGGCTCCCACATCATCACCGGCCCCGTCGCCGTCGCGGGCGCCGAACCCGGCGATACGCTCGAGGTCCGCATAGACGCCATCGAGCTTGGCGCCGATTGGGGCTTCTGCGGCCACCGTCCGCTGGCCGGCACGCTGCCGGAAGACTTCCCGCACCGCTTCCTGAGCCACATCGCCGTGGACCGCGCCGCTAACACCTGTAAGCTCCCCTGGGGCACGGTGCTGCCGCTGCGCCCATTCTTCGGCGTGATGGGTGTTGCGCCGCCGCCGGTCTACGGCGCCATCAGCACCAAGGAGCCGCGCGAGCACGGCGGCAACCTGGACAACAAGGAGGTTGGCGCCGGCAGCACGCTGTTCCTGCCGGTCTGGGCCCCCGGCGCCAACTTCAGCGCCGGCGACGGCCACGGCGTCCAGGGCGATGGCGAGGTTTGCGTCAACGCGCTGGAGATGTGCCTGACCGGCACCTTCACCCTGGTACTGCACAAGGCGGCCGACTCGGCGACGCTCCGCCATCCCCGCGCCGAGTCGCCGTCCCACTACATCTCGATGGGCATGAACGAGGACCTGGACCTCGCGATGAAGCAGGCGTTGCGGGAAATGATCGCCTTCATCACCGCCCGCACCAATCTCTCAGCCGATGAAGCGTATCAGTTCTGCTCCTTAGCCGTGGATTTTCACGTCACGCAAACCGTGAACGGCGAAAAGGGCGTACATGGGCTCCTCCGCAAGGGATTGTTATTTTAGCAACGTTGTCCACAACATTTATGGGTCCTGGGGATAACTTGGCTATCTTTTGCACATGGGAGACGTCTAGCCTTTTCTTGTTCGCAGCGCGCAAGGAGGCCCGGAATGGACTGGAACGACGAAGTAATCGCCCGTTTGCGTTCGCTGTGGGATGAGGGCCACTCCACCGCCGAAATCGGCCGGCGCATGGGTGTCACCAAGAACGCCATCGTCGGCAAGGCGCACCGTCTGGAGCTGCCCGCCCGGCCCTCGCCGATCCGCCGTGCAGCCGATCCCGGCCACGTTGCGCGGCGCGACCAGGTGCGGCGCGTCAACGGCCCCACTCTGCCCGTGGCGGACGCGGTCGCCGATGCCGTCCGGACGGAGCCGCTGGCCAATACGCCAGCCCCCGCCCGCCCGGCGCCGCAACTGCGTGCCGTCCCGCCGCCGCGCCCGGCCGCCCGGGTGTCCACCTGCTGCTGGCCCATCGGCGAGCCGGGAACACCCAGTTTCCGCTTCTGCGACGAGGGCGCGCTGCCCAACAAGCCGTATTGCCAGGAACACGCCTCCCTCGCATACGTGAAGGTGCGGGAGCGGCGGGAGGACGCGGCATAGTTGCAGCCCCTTGATCCCCAGCCCCCCGAGGGCTAGGGGTGTGGCAATATGACAATGCCCTCGAATGCCCTCGCTCGCGAACGTCACACGGCGCTCGACGCTAATTCCGTCAGGGCGGCCTATCGAAGGTGGGCCGGCGTCTATGACCTGGTGTTCGGCGGCGTGTCCGCCTTCGGCCGCCGTCGCGCGGTGGAGGCGGTCAATGCCCTGCCCGGCATCCACGTGCTGGAGGTCGGCGTCGGCACTGGCCTCGCTTTGCCGCATTATACCCCGGCCAAGCGCATCACCGGCATAGACCTGTCCGCCGAGATGCTGGCCCTGGCCCGGCGGCGTGTGAAGGACGACCTGCTCGGCAACGTCGAGGCGCTGCTGGAAGTGGACGCCGAGGCGACCGGGTTCGAGGCCGGGTCGTTCGACATCGCTGTCGCCATGTTCGTCGCATCGGTGGTGCCGAACCCGCGCCTGCTGCTGCAGGAGATGCAGCGCGTCGTGCGCCCCGGCGGCCATCTCCTGTTCGTGAACCACTTCGCCGCCGAGCGGGGTCCGCGCTGGTGGGCGGAGCGTGCGTTGGCGCCGGCGTCGCGCAAGTTGGGCTGGCATCCGGACTTCGCCTTCGATGCACTTCTGACAGCTGAGGACCAGGCCAGGGCGCAATTCGCGCCTGTGCCGCCATTGGGCCTTTTCACTTTGGTGCGCCTGCCCAACTAGGTCATCAGGATAGTAGGCCAGCCAGTAGGCGGCTTGATCTAACGCAGCGCCTCCGATACCTCCATGGGCCAAGTGCCCCGGAACCGGGCCAGGCGTTGCCAGCGGGATGGACGGGTGTGATGCAGGTTCTTCGGCGGCTGCCAGCTGCAGCAATGACATTCACGGGCCTTTGGCTCGCAGGTGCCGGGCCGGCTTGGGCCCAGGCGCCGGCAGGTGGCGAGCTTGGCGCACCAAAACCTTGGCAGCTCGGCTTCCAGGCGCCGCAGAGCAACGTCCAGGCAGGGATCGAGGGGCTGCACTCCTTGATCCTTTGGCTGATGGCGCTGGTGACGGTCTTCGTCGCAGCGTTGCTACTCTACTGTGTCTGGAAGTTTCGCGAGAGCGTGAACCCGAAGGCCAGCCGGGTCAGCCACCACACTGCGCTTGAGGTCGCCTGGACCGTACTGCCCGTGCTGATCCTGGTGGTGATCGCCATCCCGTCCTTCCGTCTGATCTATTACGAGGACCGGACCGACACCGCCGACATGACCATTAAGGTCACGGGGCACCAGTGGTATTGGGAGTATAACTACCCCGACAATGGCAACGTCCGCTTCGACAGCTACATGATTGCCGAGGACGATCTCAAGCCGGGCCAGCTTCGCAACCTTGATGTGGACAATCGGGTGTTTGTGCCGGCCGGCAAGAACATCCGCATCCTGACCACCTCTGCTGACGTGATCCACAGCTTCTTCATCCCGTCTTTAGGCGTGCAGCGTTACGCCATCCCGGGCCGCACGATCGAGACCTGGGTGCGGGTGGACAAGCCCGGTGTTTACTACGGCGAGTGCAACCAGATCTGCGGCACCAACCACAGCGCCATGCCGATTTCCGTGCAGGCGATGAACGACCAGGATTTTGCGGCCTGGCTTGAGACAGCAAAAACCAAGTTCCCCGGCGGCGCCGCGTCCAATCAGGACGGGCAGGGGCGTCCGACGGCGGTTGCAGAGTTGCAGCGTTGACCCACATCCGGCAGCGCAGGGGAGCATAGGATATGTCGGCTACCACTCATGACCGCACCCACGCGGATGGGCATCACGACGCGGACCACCACGGGCACGCGCCGGGCTTCGTCAAACGCTGGCTGTTCAGCACCAACCACAAGGATATTGGCACGCTCTATCTGATTTTCGCCATCCTGGCGGGGATCGTGGGCACTGCGCTGTCCGTCCACATGCGGATGGAGCTGCAGAGCCCGGGCCTGCAATACTTCGCCAGCGGCCAGTCCTGGAACGCAACGGTGACGGCGCATGGACTCATCATGATCTTCTTCATGGTGATGCCCGCAATGATAGGCGGCTTCGGTAACTGGTTTGTGCCAATCATGATCGGGGCGCCAGACATGGCATTCCCCCGCTTGAACAACATCAGCTTCTGGCTGCTGGTGCCGGCGTTCTGCCTCATCATGCTGGGCCTGCACAGCGGCGATGGTGCCGGCTCCGGCTGGACGCTGTATCCGCCGCTGTCGAACAGCACCTACCAGTCCGGCCCGGCGATGGATTACACCCTGTTCGCCCTTCATCTGGCCGGCGCGTCGTCCCTGCTGGGCGCCATCAACTTCATTACAACTATCTTCAACATGCGTGCGCCGGGCATGACCCTGCATAAGATGCCGCTGTTCGTGTGGTCCATGCTGGTAACGGCATTCCTGCTGCTGCTGTCCATCCCAGTCCTGGCCGGCGCGATCACCATGCTGATCACCGACCGCAACTTCGGCACCTCGTTCTTCGACCCGGCTGGCGGCGGCGACCCGGTGCTGTTCCAGCATCTGTTCTGGTTCTTCGGCCACCCCGAGGTTTACATCATGATCCTGCCGGGCTTCGGCATGGTCAGCCACGTGATCTCGACCTTCTCCAAGAAGCCCATCTTCGGCTACCTGGGCATGGCTTATGCGATGATCGCCATCGGCGTGGTCGGCTTCGTGGTTTGGGCGCACCACATGTTCGTATCGGGCATCTCGGTTGATACCCGCGCCTACTTCATGGCGGCGACCATGATCATCGCCGTGCCCACCGGCATCAAGATTTTCTCCTGGATTGCCACGATGTGGGGCGGCTCCATCGAGATGAAGACGCCGATGCTGTTCGCCATCGGCTTCATCTTCCTGTTCACCCTGGGCGGCGTCACCGGCATCGTGCTGTCGAATGCCAGCATTGATCAAATCCTGCACAACACCTACTACGTCGTGGCTCACTTCCACTACGTACTAAGCTTGGGCGCCGTGTTCTCCATCTTCTCCGGCTTCTACTACTGGATCGGCAAGATGTCGGGCCGGCAGTATCCGGAGTTCTGGGGTCAGGTCCACTTCTGGATGATGTTCGTCGGCGTGAACCTGACCTTCTTCCCAATGCACTTCCTGGGCTTGGCAGGGATGCCGCGCCGCTACCCGGACTATCCCGATGCCTTTGCCGGCTGGAACTTCGTGGCGTCCATCGGCGCATACATCGGCGCGGCTTCGGTGCTCGTTTTCCTGTATGTCCTCTACAAGACCTTTACCAGCAAGGTTCAGGTTGCGGACAACTACTGGGGCGAGGGTGCGACCACGCTGGAGTGGACGGTGACCTCTCCCCCGCCGTTCCACACCTTTGAGGAGTTGCCGCGGGTCCGATGATGGACAAGCTCAACATTATTGCAGTGGATGGAGGGGGAGCTTCGGCTCCCTTTCTTCCTATGGCGGTCCTGCCGGCCGAGGCCGGGGATTGGTTCGCCCTGCTCAAGCCCCGGGTCATCACGCTGGTGGTGTTCACGGGGTTCATCGGATTGCTGGTGGCGCCGGGGCATCTGCATCCCGTGCTCGCCGTGACCGCGGTGCTCTGCATTGCCGTTGCCGCTGGGGCCGCGGGCGCCATCAACATGTGGTGGGACCGCGACATTGACGCGATCATGCGGCGGACAGCCAAGCGTCCCATCCCCGATGGACGCATCGAGGCAGGCTCGGCCCTGGGGTTCGGCGTCGTGCTGGCGGTCGCGTCGGTCATCCTGATGGGACTAGCCACCAACTGGTTCGCCGCCAGCGTGCTGGCAGTCTCCATCCTGTTTTACGTGTTCATCTACACGATGTGGCTGAAGCGCCGGACGCCGCAGAACATCGTCATCGGTGGCGCCGCCGGCGCGTTTCCGCCGGTGATCGGCTGGGCTGCCGTGACCGGCGGACTGGACGTCATGCCTCTGCTGCTGTTTGCCATCGTGTTCTTCTGGACCCCTCCGCATTTCTGGGCGCTGTCGCTTTATGCCTCTGGCGACTACGAGCGGGCAGGGGTGCCGATGCTGCCCGTTGTGCAAGGCGCGCGGGTCACACGCCAGCACATGATGCTTTATACTGTCGTCCTCGTTGTCGTGTCGCTTCTGCCTTGGGTGCTGGGCTATGCCGGTCCGGTCTATGGCGTTTCGGCAGTCGGGCTTGGGGTCTGGTTCCTGCTGGCAGCGTGGGGCGTACTGCGCGATAAGCAGGACGTGGCTGGCGTAAGCCTGACGAAGGACGCCCCGGCCAAGTGGGCGTTCCGGGTGTCCCTAGTCTATCTGTTCGCCCTGTTCGGCGCAGTGGCCGCCGACTACCTGATCCCCGGCCCCTGGCATGGATGAATTTCCGCGCCCGCTGACCGCCGCTGAGACAGTCGAGCTGCGCCGCCGGCAACGGGGCAAGAATGTCGCGCTGTTTGTGGTGCTGCTCGCCCTGGCATTGCTGTTCTATGCAATTTCCATGGTCAAGTTTAAGGTTTCCTGACCGCTTGCCCCAGCGCGGGCGGTGCCGACATAGACAGTATGAAACGCAGTAATACAGCCCTCGCCGGCGGCCTAGCGGCAACGATCTTCGGTATGGTCGGCCTGTCATTTGCGGCGGTGCCGCTCTACCGTATCTTTTGTGAGGCGACGGGCTACGCCGGAACCCCGCAGATACGCGGCGCTGCCGGACCCGGAGCAACAGCAGGCGGAATGCTGGTGCGGTTCAACGCCAACACCAGTCCCGGCTTGAAGTGGCAGTTCGAGCCGGGTCAGAGCGACGCCGCGGTCAAGCTCGGCGAGGACCGCATGGCGTTCTACGTCGGCCGCAACCAGTCCGCCCAGACTGTGACGGGAACCGCCACCTACAACGTCACGCCGGAGAAGGTGGGCCGCTACTTCCACAAGACGCAGTGTTTTTGCTTCGACGAGCAGACCCTGACGCCAGGCCAGCAGGTGGAGTTTCCGCTCAGCTTCTGGGTTGACCCGGCCATAGCCACCGATCCCGACACACGCGATGTGAAGGAGATTACGCTGTCCTACACCTTCTTCCGTTCGCTGGACGATGCCGCCCGCAACGGTGGGCTGGACCATGCCGGGCCGCACGTCGGTAAGCGTGCAGATGCGTCTGGCCCCTAGCCCCCGCCGTTGTGACGGGCTATGCCCTTGAACCAGCCGCCGCTTCCGCGATAGTGCCGGCCTGTTCAGCAAGACCGCCAAGAATGGATCGCCGATGACCAGCTCCGCACCTGCCGCCACGGCGGTCGCACAAGACGAACCCATCCCGAACCTGAACAGCAGCGGGATGAAGCAGCCGTATCATTTGGTTGACCCCAGTCCCTGGCCGCTCATCGCCGCCTTTGGCGGAGGTGCGACGGTGCTGGGCATCATCTTCGCCGCGCATTACGGCAACTACTGGGTGTTAATCCTGGGCCTGCTCATGGTGAGCGGGACGGCCTCCATGTGGTGGCGGGACGTGCTGAAGGAGAGCCGCACTGCCGGGCTGCACACCCCTGTGGTGCGGCTGGGACTACGCTACGGCATGATGCTGTTCATCGCTTCCGAGGTGATGTTCTTCGTCGGCTTCTTCTGGGCCAACTTCCACTTCGCGCTGTATCCGGTCCACGTCTCGGGCTCGGTTAACCCAACCTGGCCGCCGGAGGGCGTACACACTTTCAACCCGTTCCAGCTTCCGCTGTTGAACACGCTGATCCTGCTGCTGTCCGGCACTGCCGTGACCTGGGCGCACCACGCCCTGCTGCACGGGCAGCGGAAGTTCCTCGTGATGGGACTTGGCTTGACCGTCCTGCTCGGCCTGTCATTCACCACGTTCCAAGCCCTGGAGTATTCGGAGGCGCCGTTCAAGTTCTCCGGCGGTGGCGTTTACCCCTCGGTGTTCTTCCTGGCGACCGGCTTCCACGGCTTCCACGTGATCGTCGGCACCATTTTCCTGATCGTCTGCTGGTGGCGCGCCCGCGGCGGTGGCTTCACCACCACCCGGCATTTCGGGTTCGAGGCTGCGGCCTGGTATTGGCACTTCGTGGACGTGGTCTGGCTGTTCCTGTTCGTTGCCATCTACCTGTGGGGCGCCGGGTCGGCCGTTCCGGCGGAATAGGGTGACGGTTGCGCCGCCGTCCTGGACGGCGGCGCTGCGCTGCCGCTGCCCGCGTTGTGGCGTATGGCGGCTGTATACCGGGTTGCTGACGGTGTGCCCAGCCTGCCCGGAGTGCGGGCTGGACTTGACGGAGGTTGACACTGGAGACGGTGCGGCATCGGCGGTAATTCTGGTGCTAGGTGCGGTCATCATGGCAGCGGTGTTTTGGGTGGAGTTCCGGTTTAACCCGCCTGCCTGGGTCCACCTGGTGATTTGGCCAACCGTAACTATACCTGCGGCCATCCTGCTGATGCGTCCGCTCAAGGCCGCACTGATCATGCAGCACTACCGTCATCGCGCTGCGGAGATAGGGTTATGATCCCGCGCCTGTTCTGGCCCAGCGTGACCACCGCCGTGATGCTGACGATGACAACCGGCCTCGGCGTCTGGCAGGTCGAGCGGCTACGCTGGAAGACGGAGCTGCTGCGCGAGATTGACCAGGGGGAGGCCGCTCCTGCGCTGCCTTTGCCGGCCGGCTCACGATCCCCGGCGCCAGTGCCGTTCACGAAGGTGCGCGCGTCCGGGCTGCTGCGGCAGGACCTGCAAGCGCTGTATGGCGTCGAGGTCCGCAGCACCCTCGCCGGACCCGTGATGGGCGCCTTCGTGCTGAATCCCCTGGAGCGGCCCGGCGCCGATCCTGTAATCGTCAACCGCGGCTGGGTGCCGGTAGACCGGGCGCAGCCGGGCAGCCCGGTGGATGCCACTATCGAGGGCTACGTGCGTGCGCCGGAGCGGCCGGGCCTGTTCAGCCTCTCGGACGACTCAGCGGCGCGGCGGTTCTACAGCCTGGACCCGGCCGCCATCGCCGCGTCGCTAGGTCTGCCGCACGCCGCGCCGTTCACGCTCGTGGCGCTGGGCAACGTGCCGCCGGGCACCTATCCCGAGCCGGCGGCGGCAATGCCCCGTCCGCCCAACAACCACCTGTCCTATGCCATCACCTGGTTTAGCCTCTCGGTCATCCTGGTGGTGATCTTCGCGGTCTTCGTCCGGCAAACCCTGCGGACCCGCGTCAAGGAGCCGGCATGACCGCCTACGCCCGCCTGCAAGACCGCTTCACCCGCATTTCCACCATCGGGGAGGCCAGCGCCGTGCTGGGCTGGGATGCCGCTGCCATGATGCCGCCGGGAGGCGGTGCAGCCCGCGGCGACCAACTCGCCGTCCTGGCTGGCCTGAGCCACGGCCTGCTCACCGCGCCCGAGGCCGCCGCCGACCTGGCCGAAGCCTATGCCGAGGGCGAGTGGGATGGCACCAACCTCGCCCTGATGCGCCACGCCCATACCCGCGCGACCGCCCTGCCGGCCGATCTGGTTGAGGCGCAGGCCCGCGCCAACTCTCGCTGCGAGAAGGTGTGGCGTGAGGCCCGCCGATCCTCCGACTTCGCCGCCGTCCTGCCGGAGCTGCAGGAGGTCGTGCGCCTTGTGCGCCACCAGGCCGACGCGCTGGCACCGGCACTGGGGCTGGCACCCTACGATGCCCTGATGGACGGCTACCAGCGCGGCATAGGTGCCGCCGACGTCGGCCCGGTGTTCGCACAGTATGAAACCTTCTTGCGCGACTCGCTGCCCCGCGCGCTGGAGCGCCAGGCCCGCCAGCCCGACCCGGTCCCGCTGCAAGGCCAGTTCCCGGCAGAGATGCAGGAAGGCCTGTGCCGCCACCTGTCCACCCTGGCCGGGCTGGATGCTCTCCATTCCCGGCTCGACCGCTCCACCCACCCTTTCTGCGGCGGCACCCCCACCGACGTGCGCATCACCACCCGCTACGACGAGGCCGACCCGGCGCAGGCGCTGATGGGCGTGATGCACGAGACCGGCCACGCCCTGTATGAGCGCGGCCTGCCCACCGCCCACGCCCGGCAGCCTGTGGGCGAGGCCGCGGGGATGGCCGCGCACGAAAGCCAATCCCTGATCGTCGAGATGCAGGCCTGCCGCTCCGACGCCTACCTGGCCTGGCTCGGTCCGGAGCTGTACCGGCTGTTCGGCGGCGACGCGGCGCCCTATGCGCCTGCCAACCTGTCCCGCCTGTGGCGCCGGGTGCGCCGCGGCCTGATCCGCGTGGACGCGGACGAGATGACCTATCCCGCCCACGTCATCCTGCGCTTCCGGCTGGAGCAGGCGATGGTGTCCGGCGACCTGCTGCCGGCAGACCTGCCCGGCGCCTGGAACGACGGGCTGCACGCCCTGCTCGACGTGCGTCCGTCCGGCGATGCGCAGGGCTGCCTGCAGGACATCCACTGGTATGACGGCCTGTTCGGCTACTTCCCCAGCTACACCCTCGGCGCGATGGCCGCGGCCCAACTGATGGCGGCAGCGCGGCGCGACGTGCCTGGCCTGGACGACGCGTTGGGGCAGGGGAACCTGGGCCTGCTGGTCGGCTGGCTGCGGACACATGTGCACGGCCAGGGCAGCCGGCTCGGCTTCAACGACCTGCTGCGCGCCGCAACCGGCAAGCCGCTGGACGCCACCGACTTCGAGGCGCATTTGGCGGCGCGCTATCTGGATTAGGTATTTAGCCCAGAGATCATCTTTGAGGCCTGCAGGCCGGGTAGCTCGTCCTCAAGCAGCCAGTCACACCAACCCAAGATAGACCGCCATCGCCCGGTTGATGGCGAGTATGGCCGTATCGTCCAACCGTCCGATAACCGGTCCGGCTGGGCTGGTTGGGCTTGCCAACGACGCGTCAGCCGGGCTGGGTATCTGCACAGGCCAGTCGTTCCATCCCCCGAACTTCGCCCGATCTGATACGCTCCCCTGACCCGGCGAGAAGTCCGGGACATCAGGAGGGAACAATGGAACGAAGGACCTTCGTGGCCGGGGCTAGTGCGCTCGCCTCGGCGCTGGCGACCACCGCGGCGCTCGCGGACAGCCTGCCCCTGGGCGATTTGCCCGGCACCCGCTACCCCGACCCGCGAGTGGAGCCGCTGGACAAGCGGTTCTCCGCCAAGGTGGGCAACGCCGCCATCGAGCGGATCGCCACCGGATGCCGCTGGGCGGAGGGCCCGGTCTATTTCCGCGACGGCGGCTACCTGCTGTGGAGCGACATCCCCAACAACCGGATCATGCGGTGGCTGGAGGAGGACGGGCATGTCAGCGTGTTCCGCAACCCCTCCAACTTCTCGAACGGCAACACCCGGGACCGGCAGGGACGGCTGATCACCTGCGAGCACGACGCGCGCCGGGTAACGCGGACGGAGCCTGACGGAGGGATCACCGTGCTGGTGGGCAGCTATAACGGCAAGAAGCTGAACGCGCCCAATGACGTGGTGGTCGCCTCGGACGGGGCGGTGTGGTTCACCGACCCGGGCTACGGCATCCTCGGCAACTACGAGGGGCACAAGGACACGCTAGAGCTGCCGGCCAGCGTCTATCGGCTTGATCCGCAAACGGGCCAGGCGAAGGTGGTGGCGGACAGCTTCGACAAGCCGAACGGCCTGGCGCTCTCCCCTGACGAGAAGAAGCTCTACGTCATTGACAGCGGCCTCACCCATGGCGGCCGGTCCAACATGCGGGTGTTCGACGTGAACGGCGACACGCTGGCGAACGACAAGGTGTTCGCCGAGGGGTTCGCGCCGGGCTTCACCGACGGCGTGCGGGTGGACGTGGATGGCAACGTCTGGTGCAGCATGGGATGGGCCGATCCAAAGGAGGACGGCGTCCGCTGCTACGAGCCGGGCGGCACGCTGATCGGCAAGATACACCTGCCGGAGACCTGCGCGAACCTCTGCTTCGGCGGAAAGCGACGCAACCGGTTGTTCATGACGGCAAGCACGTCGGTGTATGCGGTTTACGTCGAGACCCAGGGAGCGCTTATGCCCTGATATGGCGATCCCCTTCGGGGGTGCGGGTGTGCGGTCTGGGCAGCCAGCCGCACACCCTTGCCGCCTGGTGGTGGACGGCGCTTCGCCCGTCAGCCCTACGATGGGCCGGGGAACGGCGGCTGGACGCGCCCGCAGCAGGCGGAGCAGCGCGTCCATGCCCTACGCCCCGGCGTGCGGGTACACCCGCTCCACTTTTTCAATCAGGCGCTTCAGCGTTTCCAGCTCCTTCAGGCGCAGCAGGGTGGGGTTGTCGTCCATCAGCCGGGCGGTGTTCAGGACGGAGCGGGTGGCGGCGGTTCCTTGCGGCGGCGGATCAGGTTGGCTTGAGCGGCCTTTTCCGCCTCGACCACCCGGTTCAGCAGGGTACGTATGTCGCCGGGCAGGATCAGGTCGCACATGTTCGCGCCGTCCACCGCCAGCCCTGGCACGTCCAGGCCGGCGCGCACGGCGGCCAGCAACTCGTGTCTCCAGCCCGGCCTAGCCGCACCCCGGTCAAACCTGCTAGGCACCCCGCCAAATCCAGGAGCGCACCCCATGGCCGACCCCAAGATGACCAGCATCGAGCTTGACCCGACCGAGGTCGCCCTCGTCATCGGCGAGGACGACGGCAGCATGACCATCCGCGTCGTCGCCGCGACCGAGGTGCCCGACGGCGCGACGGAAGTGCCGGAGCCGCACGAGATCGCCATCGCGCTGGCGATGCGCCTGCTGAAGGACCCGGAGTTCCACGACGCCGTCCTCGACTGGTACGACTCCCAGGACGAGGAGGACGACGAGGACGAGGAAGAAGAGCTGGACGGCAAGCCAGACGAGCCCAAGCCGAAGGCCTGACCTCTTCCCCCTCTTCCCCCTCTCCCTCCGGGAGAGGGTCGGGGTCAGGGGGCCTTGGCTGAGGAGCGGGGCACTCCGGTGCCGCAAGGCGGAAGCCCGATGCGGGCCAGGACCGTGCGTCTCCCTCACCCCAACCCTCTCCCGGAGGGCTACGGTAGTCGCACATCTCCGGAACGAATTTACCTGTATGTTTCCAACGTTTTGGAGCGTCGTGAAGGTGAAACCGGCCGATATAAGGTTTGGCAATGCCGGCATTCCGGGGGTTGGTCCGGGACTGCGGTTCTCGATTTGGCATGTAATGCATTGCAAACAATTGCAAAAATCGTTCCGGAGATGTGCGACCACCGTAGCCCGGAGGGAGAGGGAGAAGCAAGCGCCCCATCAGCCCTCAGCCACCCCGCCCCCTTGGAACCCCGCCCCGCGCCGCCTAGTGTGACCGCCATGCAATACATCTCCACCCGCGGGCAAGCGCCCGTGCGAGATTTCGCTGGCGTGCTGCTCGCCGGGCTGGCGGAGGACGGCGGCCTGTATGTCCCCGACGCCTGGCCGCACCTGTCCCACGCCGACCTGCGCGCCCTGCGCGGCCTGCCCTATCACGAGTTGGCCGCACGGGTGATGCAGCCCTTCGTCGGCGGCAGCATCCCGTCGGACGTGCTGGCGGGCATGTGCCGGGACGCCTACGCCGGGTTCCGCCATCCGGCCGTGGTGCCGCTGGTGCAGTTGGACACGGATCTGTGGACGCAGGAGCTGTTCCACGGCCCGACCCTCGCCTTCAAGGACCTGGCGATGCAACTGCTGGGCCGCATGTTCGACTGGGTCCTGGCACAGCAGGGCCAGCGCGTCACCATCGTCGGCGCCACCTCCGGCGACACCGGCTCCGCCGCCATCGAGGCCTGCCGGGACCGCGCCGCCGTGGACGTGGTGATCCTGCACCCCCAAGGCCGCACCAGCGAGGTGCAGCGCCGGCAGATGACCACCGTCCGCGCCGCCAACATCGCCAACATCGCCGTGGACGGCACCTTCGACGACTGCCAGGACTTGGTGAAGGCGATGTTCGCCGACGCCCCGTTCCGCCGCGACCTGCGCCTGTCCGCCGTCAACAGCATCAACTGGGCGCGCATCGCCGCGCAGATCCCCTACTACATCTACGCCGCCCTAGCCCTGGGCGCCCCAGAGCGGGAGGTCGCGTTCAGCGTCCCCACCGGCAATTTTGGAAATGTCCTCGCCGCCTGGGGCGCCCGGCGCATGGGCGTGCCGATTGCCCGCCTGGTGGTGGCCAGCAACCGCAACGACATCCTCGCCCGCTTCCTCGACGCCAACGACATGACCATGCGCCCGGTGGAGCCGAGCCTGTCCCCCAGCATGGACATCCAGGTCAGCAGTAACTTCGAGCGCCTGCTGTTCGAGTTGCTGGACCGCGACCCCGTGCAGACCGCCGCCGCCATGCAGGGCTTCCGCCAGACCGGCCACATGCAGGTGCCGGACTCCGCCTGGACCCGCGCCCGCACCCTGATGCACGGCTACCGCCTGGACGACGCGGGCACGGAGGCGGAGATCAGGCGCCTGCACGCCCAGGGCTACCTCGCCGACCCGCACACCGCCATCGGCATCGCCGCCGCCCGCGCGCTTCCGTGCCGGCACCTGCCCATCATCGCCGAGGCCACCGCGCACCCGGCCAAGTTTCCCGACGCCATGGAGCGCGCCACCGGCCTGCGCCCGCCCCTGCCGCCGGCCATGGCCGACCTATATGAGCGTGAGGAACACTACTCGCACGCGCCGAACAGCCTGGACGCCATCGAGGCCCAGGTCCGCGCCTTCAGCCACAGGAACGCCGCATGAGCGACAATGCCGACATTCAAGTCACACGCCTGCCCAACGGCCTGACGGTCGTCACCGAGTCCATGGACCGGGTGGAAACGGTGTCGTTCGGCGCCTACGTCGCCTCTGGCACCCGCAACGAGACCAAGCCCGAGAACGGCGCCTCGCACTTCCTGGAGCACATGGCCTTCAAGGGTACCGCGCGCCGCTCCGCCGCTGGCATCGCGGAGGAGGTCGAGAACGTCGGCGGCCTCATCAACGCCTACACCGCGCGGGAGCAGACGGCCTACTACATCAAGCTGCTGAAGGAGGACCTGCCGCTCGGCGCCGACATCATCGGCGACATCCTGACCCACAGCACCTTCGCCCCCGACGAGCTGGAGCGGGAGCGCGGGGTTATCCTGCAGGAGATCGGCCAGGCCAACGACACCCCGGACGACATCATCTTCGACCGCTTCCAGGAAACCGCCTACCCCGACCAGCCCATGGGCCGCCCCACCCTAGGCACCGAGAAGGGCATCAAGGGCATGAAGCGCGCAGCACTCACCGGCTACATGCACCGCAACTATGCCGCCGGGAACATCGTGGTCGCCGCCGCCGGCGCCCTGCAGCACGACACGGTGGTGGATCTGGTGCGCCAGCACTTCGCCGACCTGCCCTCGGCGCTGCCGCCACCTGTCGTCGGCGGTAGCTATGCCGGCGGCGAGTTCCGCGAGGGCCGCGACCTCGACCAGGTCCACATCGTCCTCGGCTTCCCCGCCGTCGGCTATGACGACCCCGACTACTATCCGGCGCTGCTGCTCAGCACACTGCTCGGCGGCGGCATGTCGTCGCGGCTGTTCCAGGAGATCAGGGAGAAGCGCGGCCTGGTCTATTCCATCTACTCCTTCTCCGCCCCGTTCCTGGATGGCGGCCTGTTCGGCATCTACGCCGGCACCGGGGAGAAGGAAGCCGAAGAGCTGGTGCCAGTGACGCTGGAGGAACTGCGCAAGGTCCAGCTCAGCGTCACTGAAGACGAACTGCACCGCGCCCGCGCCCAAGTGAAGGCGGGCCTGCTGATGTCCCTGGAAAGCACCGGCAGCCGCTGCGAGCAGTTGGCCCGGCAGATGCAGGTGTTCGGCCGCACCATCCCCACCGCAGAAACCGTCGCCAAGCTGATGGCGGTGGACGCCGAGGCCGTGCAGCGCGCCGCCGCCCGCATTTTCCGCGGCCGTCCGACGCTGGCCGCGATGGGTCCCGCAGACAAGGTGCCCAACCTGCCGACAATCGCGGACCGCCTAGCGGCATGAGCCGGCTGGACCTGCTGGCGGACCTCGTCGCCCGCGCCCGTGCCGCCGGGGCGGATGCCGCCGACGCCATCCTGATCGAGGGCACCAGCCTGTCCCTGCAGCGCCGGATGCGCCGGACCGAGCATCTCGAACGGTCGGAGTCGCAAGACCTCGGCCTGCGGGTGTTCGTCGGCCGGCGTTCGGCCATCGTCTCCTCCACCACGACCGACCCGGCGGGCTTCTCCACCTTGGCCGAACGCGCCGTGGCCATGGCGCGCATCGTGCCGGAGGACCCGCTGGGCGGCCTTGCCAGCGAGGCCGCCGCGCCCGAACCCGCCGCCCTGGACATGGACGACGCACAGGAGCCGGATGCCACCACCTTGGCCGCCCGAGCCTCGGCAGCCGAGGAGGCGGCACTGGCGGTACCCGGCGTCACCAACTCCGAGGGGGCGGAAGCCGGCTACAGCCGGACCGAGGTGTCCCTGCTGACCTCGGCCGGGTTCGCTGGCAGCTACGCCCGCACCAGCCATTCCGTGTCCGCCGTGGCGTTGGCCGGGGCAGGGACCGGGATGGAGCGGGACTACGACTTCTCCAGCGCCACCCACCGGTCCGACCTGCTGGACCCCGCGGGCCTCGGCCATGCCGCCGGGGAGCGTGCGGTGGCCCGGCTGAACTCGGCCCGTCCGCGCACCGCCAGGCTTCCCGTGGTGCTGGACCCGCGTGTTGCCGGCAGTCTCCTCGGCCACCTTGCCGGCGCCATCAACGGCGCCGCCATCGCACGCGGCACCAGCTTCCTGCGCGACCGGATGGGGCAGGCGATCTTCGCAACAGCCGTCCAGGTGATGGACGACCCGCGGCGTCCGCGCGGCCTGCGCTCCCGCCCATTCGACGGCGAAGGCGTTCCGACCGCGGCGCGCGCCATCATCAGGAACGGCGTGCTGACGACCTGGCTGCTCGACAGCCGCAGCGCCCGCCAGCTCGGGCTGGCCTCCACCGGGCATGCCGCCCGCGGCACCAGCGGCCCACCGTCCCCGTCGCCGACCAACCTCTACATGGCTGCCGGCCCGCTCAGCCCGGCGGAGCTGATGGCCGACATCACCGAGGGCCTCTACGTCTCCGAGCTGATGGGACCCGGCGCGAACCTGATCACCGGCGACTACAGCCGCGGCGCCGCCGGCTTCATGATCCGCAACGGCGCGCTGGCGGAGCCGGTCTCCGAGATCACCATCGCCGGCACGCTGCTGGAGATGTTCCTGCACCTGACCCCCGCAAGCGACCTGGAGCTACGCCGCGGCACCGACGCCCCGACCGTCCGGATCGAAGGCATGACCATGGGCGGCGCGTAACGCCTGCTCCCTCTCCCTCCGGGAGAGGGTCGGGGTGAGGGGGTCTTCGCTGCGGAGCGGAGCACTCACGGCGCCAATAGCACATGTCTCTCCTCGGGAAAGGGTAGTCCTCAAAAACTCTCTGATCCGGAGGAAGACGAAGACGTCCCACCCGCATTCTTTATACAATCCCAGCCCGCCACCCCTATTTTCAGCTCTGGATCGTTATATATTCTGTCCCGGTTCAAGGAGGCTTTTCCCATGCGTCGCTCCCACCTGTTTGTTGCAGCCATCGCCGTGGCCGGCTTGGCGCTGGCGCCGTCGGTGGCCGATGCGCGCGCCGGCTCCGGCAGCAGCTTCGGCAGCCGGGGCATGCGCAGCTACTCCGCCCCGCCGAGCACCAATACTGCGCCGATGGGCGCGCAGCCCTTCGACCGCAGCATGACGCCGCGCGCCGCGCCGTCGCCGGGCTATGGCATGGGTCAGCAGTCGGTGCAGGCCGGGCGGTCCGGCTTCGGCTCGGGCCTGATGGGCGGGCTGGCAGGTGGCCTGCTCGGTGTCGGTCTGGGCAGCCTGCTGATGGGCAACGGCTTCGGCGGCGGCACTGGCTTCCTCGGGCTGCTGATCCAGATGGCGCTGCTGTTCTTCGTCGGCCGCTGGCTGTTCCGCATGTTCATGCGCCGCCAATCCGGGCAGCCCGCGATGGCCGGGATGCCCCGTATGGCCCAGCCCACCCCGATGCAGGCCAGCGCAGCCAGCGGTGGCATGGGCGCCCCGGCCAGCGTCACGGTCAGCAAGGCCGACTACGAGGCTTTCGACCGCAACCTGCATGAGGTGCAGGCGGCCTGGACGGCACAGGACCTGAACGCCATGCGCGCGCTGGCGACGCCGGAGATGGTCGGCTACTTCGGCGAGCAACTTGCCGAGCAGTCCAGCCGCGGCCTCCGCAACAGCGTGACCCACGTCAAGCTGGAGCAGGGCGACCTGTCTGAGGCCTGGTCCGAGGGCGGCCGGGAGTATGCAACCGTCGCGATGCGCTTTTCCATGCTCGACGTGACCCGCGACTCCGCCGGGCGAATCGTTGACGGCGACGTGGCGACGCGCAGCATGGCGACCGAGTTGTGGACGTTCATGCGTGCCAGCCGTGGGCACTGGGTGCTGTCGGGCATCCAGCAGACCCGGTAGCCCATCCAAACGCTGCAATAACAAGGCCGCTGGATCGTCCAGCGGCCTTTTCCTTGCCCGGCTTATGGCAGCTTTGCTGCATCACTGAAGTTTCACGTGCGACATGAGCATCTTGTCGTATGAGCCGCCTCGGAGCCAGGACATTTGTCCTGTTGCAACGACGCGAGGTTCGATCGGCCGCATGAACGCCATCATTGCCAAGCCCGAAGCCCCCTTTTCCCGTCAAACGACCTACCGCTCGGTTTTCATCTCCGACACCCACCTGGGCACCAAAGGGTGCCGCAGCGACTTCCTGGCCGACTTCCTCGGCGGCATGTCGTGCGAGCACCTGTTCCTGGTCGGCGACATCGTGGATGGCTGGCGGCTGCGCAAATCCTGGTTCTGGGACGCCGCGCACGACAAGGTCATACGCCTGATCCTGCGCCACGCCCGCAACGGCGCCGCGGTCACCTACGTGCCCGGCAACCACGACGAGATGTTCCGCCCCTGGCTGCCCTCGATGCCGGATGGCACGGCGCTGGAGGTCGCCGGCATCGCTGTGCAGCAGGAGGCCGAGCATACGACGGCCGCCGGGCTGCGCCTGCTGGTGATCCATGGCGACGAGTTCGACGGCGTGCTGCGCTACGCCAGGTTCCTCGCCATCCTGGGCGATGGCGCCTACGTGACCTCGCTGGTGGTGAACCGCTGGTTCAACGGCATACGCCGGCGGCTCGGCTACCCCTACTGGTCCCTGTCCCAATGGCTCAAGCGGCAGGTGAAGGGCGCGGTGAAGGCGATAGACCTGTTCGAGACCGCCCTGGCGACCGAGGCGAAGCGGCGCGGCTTCGACGGCGTGGTGTGCGGCCACATCCACCATGCCGAGATGCGAATGGTGAACGGCGTGCTCTACATTAACGTCGGCGACTGGGTGGAAAGCTGCACCGCGCTGGTCGAGCATCACGATGGCCGGCTGGAGCTGCTGGACTGGGCGGCGCTGAACAACCTGTCCTTCTTCACCCCCCGCCCGGTCAAGGCGGAGGAGGCTGCCGCGGCGTGAGCCCTTGCGCATCCTAGTCGTCTCCGACGCCTGGCACCCCCAGGTGAACGGCGTCGTCCGGACCCTGTCCATGGTGGCTGCCGAGTTGACGGCGCTGGGCCACGAGGTCGAGGTAATCGGCCCGGACCGGTTCCGCACCGTGGCGCTGCCCACCTACCGCAGCATAAGGGTGGCGTTGCTGCCGGGCCGGCGCCTAACGCCGATGATCGAGGCGTTCCGGCCGGATGCGCTGCACATCGCAACGGAGGGACCGCTGGGCCTCGCGGCCCGCCGCTGGGCCGTGCGGCGGGGCATGGCCTTCACCACCTCGTTCCACACCCGGTTTCCGGAGTACCTGCACGCCCGCCTGCGTGCGCCCACGGGACTCAGCTATGCCTGGCTAAGGCGATTCCACAACGCCAGCTCGGCAACGATGGTCGCCACCGCAAGCCTGCGGGGCGAGCTGATACAGCGCGGCTTCCGCAACGTGCGGCCCTGGACCCGCGGCGTGGACCTGGCGCGCTTCCACCCGCAGCCGTCGCCGGCAGGCGACATGCCCCGCCCGTTGTTCCTGTATGTTGGCCGGCTCGCAGTGGAGAAGAACCTTGAGGCGTTCCTGTCCCTCGACCTGCCAGGCACCAAGGTCGTCGTCGGCGATGGCCCGCAGCGGGACGCCCTGGCCCGCGCCTACCCCGATGCGCGGTTCCTGGGTGAACGGCATGGGGCGGCGCTGGCCGAGATTTATGCCAGTGCCGACGTGTTCGTGTTCCCGTCGCTGACGGACACCTTCGGGCTGGTCCTGCTGGAAAGCCTGGCCTCGGGAACGCCGGTCGCCGCCCACCCCGTGACTGGCCCGGCCGACATCCTGGAGGGCGCTGCCCCCGGCGTCGGCGCCCTGGACCACGACCTGCGCGCCGCCGCCCTGCGCGCCCTGTCCGGCGACCGCGCCGCCTGCCGCCGCCACGCCGAACGCTTCAGTTGGCGAGCCTGCGCCGAGGTATTCCTCGCCAACCTGGTCCTAGTCGGCAAGACCAGCTAGCCAGCTCTGCTCCTTCTCCCTCTCCCTCCGGGAGAGGGCTGGGGTGAGGGGGTCTTGGCCGCGGAGCCAGGGATTGCCTGTGCCGAAGCGCAATGTTCCTAAGATGGGCAAGTACGGCGCTTGAAGACCCCCTCACCCCAACCCTCTCCCGGAGGGAGAGGGAGAAGCATCCAATTTGCCGCCTCCCAATCCCCATGCTACCGCCCCGCGTTCCATGCTGAAGCGCCTCCTCCGCCATCCCCGCACCATCGCGCTCGGCACCCGCGCCATGGGCGCCTACCTGCGGTTCGCGCTGAACAGCACCCGCTGGACACTCCATGGGGCGGACCAGCTCGGACCCTACCTCTACGCCACCCCCGCCATCTTTGCCTTCTGGCACGAGTGCCTACCGTTGATGCCAGCCCTGTGGACCCACGCCCTACGCAGCCGCGCTGCGGCCGGCACGCCCCGCGGCCGTATGCACGTCCTGGTCAGCCGCCATCAGGACGGCCGCCTGATCGGCCGCATGATGCACGGCTTCGGCCTGGATCTCGTGCACGGCTCCAGCGCCAAGCGTGGCGAGCAGAAGGGCGGAGCGGCCAGCCTGCGTGCGCTGCTGGCGGTGCTGGCCGCCGGCGACCAGGTCGTCATCACCCCGGACGGGCCGCGCGGCCCGCGCCGTCAGGCGCAGCCCGGCGTGGCGCAACTCGCGGCCTTGGCGGGCACGCCGGTGGTGCCCTGCGCCGCCCAGCTTGTGCGCCGGCGCGTGCTGCCGACCTGGGACCGCATGGTGTTGCCGCTGCCCTGGGGCCGCGGGGTGCTGGTGTGCTGCGCCCCGGTGTCCGTGCCCCGCACCGGCTGGGCCGGCGCCCTGGCCGCCATCGCCGCGGGAATGACCGACGCCGCAGACCAGGCCGAGGCACTGTGCGCAGTCTGACCGCCGCCGCCTGGCATGGTGCAGCGTCCCTGGCCGCCCCCGGCCTGCGCCTGATGCTGCGCCGCCGGGCTGCGCGCGGCAAGGAGCTGCTGCATCGCCTGCCGGAGCGGAGGGGCATTGACCCCGCGCCCCGCCCGCCGGGCCGCCTCCTGTGGCTGCATGCCGCGAGCGTCGGCGAAAGCCGGTCCGTCCTGCCGGTCCTGCAGGCGCTGCCGCCGGACCTGAACGTGCTGTTCACCACCGGCACAGTGACCTCCGCCGCGCTCCTGGCCGAACGGCTGCCGGCGCTGGGCCTGCACCAGGTCCTGCACCGCTTCGTGCCCCTGGACGTCCCGGCCTGGGCCGCCCGGTTCCTCGACCACTGGCAGCCGGACGCCGCGGCCTTCGTGGAGTCGGAGCTATGGCCCAACCTGCTCGCGGCCTGCCGCGACCGGGACATCCCGGCCATGCTGGTCAACGCCCGCCTGTCGGCGCGAAGCGCGCAGGGGTGGGGCCGGGCGCCCGGGTTTACCCGCCGGGTCCTGGGCGGGTTCTGCCAGGTGCAGGCCCAGTCGGCGGAGGACGCGGCCCGGCTGCAGGCTCTGGGCGCCCGCAACGTGACCGCCCCGGGTAACCTGAAGCTGTCCGCGCCGCCCCTGCCGGCCGACCCGGCGGAACTGGCGCGCTTGCAGCACTTGCTGGATGGCCGGCCGGTCTGGCTCGCTGCCAGCACGCATCCCGGCGAGGACGAGGTGGCGCTGGCAGTCCACCGCGCGCTGGCGCCCGCGCATCCCGGCCTGCTGACGATCGTGGCGCCCCGCCATCCCGCACGCGGCGCGGCCGTCGCCGCGGCGCTGGATGCGCCCCGGCGTTCCCTGCAGCAGGACCCGCCCGCCATCGCCGGCCTATGGGTGGCGGACACGATGGGCGAGCTGGGCCTGCTGTATCGCCTGGCGCCGCTGGCCTTCGTCGGCCGCAGCCTGACGGGGGAGGGCGGGCAGAACCCCTGGGAGCCGGCGCGGCTGGGCTGCGCCGTCGCGGTCGGCCCGCATACCGGGAACTTCGCCGAGGCCGTGGCCGCGCTCGCAGCAGCGGGCGGGCTGACCCAGGTCACAGATGCGCCGGGCCTCGAAGCTTGGGTGGATGCCATGCTGCGCGACCCCGCCCGCCGGGCCAAAGCAGGCGCTGCGGCCCAGTCCGCCGCAACTGGCGCGCCTGACCTGCCGGCGCGCACCGCCCAGGCGTTGCTGGAGCTGATGGGCGTGGCGCCATGATGCCGCCCCGGTTCTGGGCGCATGACGGAGTCCTGCCCCGCCTGCTATCGCCCCTATCAGCCCTGGTGGAACAAAGCACGGCGCGGCGGGTGGCCCGGCCGAGGTGGCGGGCGCCGGTACCGGTGCTGTGCTGCGGCAACGCCGGCGTGGGCGGCGCGGGCAAGACGACCCTGGCGCTGGACCAGGTGCGGCGGCTGCAGGCCCGCGGCGTGGCCGTGCATTGCCTGACCCGAGGCTATGGCGGACGGACCCGCGGCGTCGTGCGGGTGGATCCCGCCATCCATGATGCCGCGCTGGTGGGCGACGAACCGCTGCTGCTGGCTGCCACCGCCCCGACCTGGGTGTCCGCCGACCGCGCCGCGGGCGCACGTGCGGCGGTGGCAGGCGGGGCAGGGATGCTGGTGATGGATGACGGCTTGCAGAACCCCGGCCTGATGCAGGACCTGGCGCTGCTGGTGGTGGACGGCGCGTCCGGCTTCGGCAACGGACGCGTGCTGCCGGCCGGACCACTGCGCGAGCCGGCGGCGGCGGCGGCGGCGCGCTGCCGGGCAGCCGTACTGGTCGGCCCGGACCTCGCGGGCGCACGGGCTGTGCTGCCCTCGGATTTCCCCGTGCTGACGGCTCGCCTGGCACCGGACCAGGCGCTGCAGGGCCGCCGCGTGCTGGCCTTCGCCGGCATTGCCCGGCCGTCCAAGTTTTTTCAAATGCTGCAAGACGCTGGGGCCGAGGTCGTGGCCACCGCCGGCTTCCCCGATCACCACCGTTTCACCGCGGCGGAACTGGACCGGCTGCTGCGCCGGGCCGCCGCTCTGGGTGCCGAGCCGGCCACTACGCCAAAGGACGCGGTGCGCCTCCTCCCCGGCCTGCGGGCGCGAGTGCTGGTCGTGGGCGTGACCCTGGCATGGGATGACCCATCTGGCATCGAGGCCTTGCTGGACACCCTGCAATGACGCCGCTGCACCGGATCGAGGGCGGGTTGGCCCGCGGCGCGCTGTGGCTTTTGCTCAGGCTTGGCCCGGTCCGCGCCAGCAACCTGTGCGGCGCCGTGGCCCGGACCGTCGGCCCGTTGCTGCCGGTCTCGCGCGTCGCCCACGCCAACCTACGCGCGGCCATGCCGGAACTGGACGCAGCCGCCCGCCGCCGTGTGGTGCGCGGCGTATGGGAGAACTTGGGCCGCACCGTGGGCGAGCTGCCGCATCTCGCCGGCCTAGGCCCCGCGCCTTCCGGCCCGGGATGGGAGCTGGCGGGCGCAGAGGCGCTGCAGCCACTGCTGGCCGGGGCCGGCCCGGCCATCCTGTTCAGCGGCCACATCGGCAACTGGGAGGCGCTTCCGGTGGCCGCCGCCGCCGCCGGCGCACCATTCCACAGCATGTATCGCACCATCGAGAACCCGGAGATTGACGCGCTCCTGCTGGACCTTCGCCGCCGCGCCATGCGCTACGACGTCCGGATGTTCCCAAAGGGCGCTGCCGGCGCCATGCAGGCGATGAAGCACCTGCGGGGAGGCGGCCGCCTGGGAATGCTGATGGACCAGAAGATGAACGACGGCATCCCCGCCCGCTTCTTCGGCCTGCCCGCGATGACCGCCCCAGCCCTCGCGGTGCTGGCGCTACGGCTGCGCTGCCCGGTGATCCCCGGGTGGGTCGAACGCATCGGCCCGGCCCGCTTCCGGGTAACATGCGAACCACCGATGGCCCTGCCGGACAGCGGCAACCGCGACGCCGACATCGCCGCGCTGACCCAGGCAATGAACGACCGGCTGGAAGCCTGGATCAGGGCAAAACCCGAGGGATGGCTCTGGCTGCACCGCCGCTGGCCCAAGGAGGCTATCTCGCTTCAGGTCTCACGATAGAGAAGCAGGATCAAGCTGATTACCAGCAAGCCGACCGGCCACACCCAGCCGGCGACACGGGCGACGCGCCCATCAGCCCGGATCTGCAGCCACCTTGCGGAGGCCACCGTAACGCCGACCAGGGCCATCGGCTCGTGGGTCATTTCGACGAGAAGCTGGTCCTTGATGTCTATCACCGGGTGAGAGTGGGCAAACAGCAGGATGCTGCCGACCCCGACCAGCAGCGGGAACACCAGCGCCGCCGCCGGGTTCGTTATCCGTCCGACGCGGACACCCCACTCGAACAGGGCAAACGCGATCACAAGCGTGAAGACGAGCTTGTGCTGCAGCACCTCGACGTCGCGCAGGCCCGCGAAGAAGCCGACCGGTCCCAGCGGCCAGACCTCCGGCTCCGACATGAACATCAGGAACACGCCCAAGGCCAGGAATCCGAGCGGCCAGTGCCTCGCCCACCTGACCCCGCCCCGGTCCAACAGCGCCAGGACTGCAACCACGAGGATGAACACCCCGGCGCGGTGATGGCCAAATTCAGAGAGCTGGCTGTCGCTGAGGCCGTGGGCATACGTCTCGCGCGACCCCGGCACAAAGGATTCCGGCGGAAGGTTCAGCGTCGCGGCGTCCGGCGGCGCCATCGTCGGCCAACGCGGCGTGAAGCGCTCGACAATCTCGGCGGCACTCAAGCGGTCCTGCCGAAGATCAACGGCAGGCGGCGTGCTGGTCAACGAGGCCGCCGCGAAGAACAGGGTCAAGCCGATCCCGATCTCCACCTCGGCAAAACGCCGCAGTCTCAGCACCGAGGTGGCGGGGTTACGGCGGAGCCGTTCCACCACCAGGAAATTGCCGAGCCCCAGGCCGAGCAGGGCCAAGAACAGCACCGCCTTGCCGGTGACCATGACGCCATAGGCCGTCTCATACAGCCCCTGCCAGGAGCCGACGTACATAACGGCGAACACCGTGGCCGACGCCAGGATGCAGCCGACGCCGAGCATGCTCAATCGGGAGAACCGGGCACCCACCAGGCGCAAGCTGGCGCCGTCGCGAACGCGGGACAGCGCCATCACGAAGCAGGGGATGCCGCCGATCCAGACTGCGGCTCCGAAGAGGTGCAGCGCGGTTGCGGCCAAAAGCACGCTGCGGTCTCCCAGCCGGGCATAAGCGTGCGTGGTCATGACGGTTGCGCCGAGCATGATGGCGGAAAGGCCCAGCAAAGGTGCTGCGCCTAGGTTCCCCGAGAACAGGACGACGGCGAGCAGCAAGGCCGCCGCCATCTTGACCAAGCCTGCGGTTGCGAAATTCGCCCCGATGATGTCCCCCAGGGCGAGGCCGACCTCTTCCTTCAACGCCGCGCCCTGCATGGCGATCGTGGCCCCTTCGGCTACGACCAGCGCCAGCGCGCTCCAGGCCGTGATCACGGCCGCGCGGCGTGCCAGGCCGGCTCCGTCGAACACCTGTACGGCGCCATAGGCGGCCACGGGCACCGTGAGGCGGGCAGCGAATGGCCGGGCCAGGCACACAAGGAATACTGATCCGCCAACGGCCATGCTTTGCGCCATCAGGCCAATGGCATGGACAATGATACTGAGATACTGGAATACATCGCCAAGAAGAAGCAACATGGCCGACCGCTCCGCTGCCTGCTGACCACTGTGGAGCGTACGTCGCCGCAGGTTATACATCTGTCGCCTGCTGAGCCCACCCAGGGTATCGGCCTAGTCTCGGCGACACCAAGGGTTTGCCGCTCCGCAGCCAGGACGACCCTAAAGCTGGCCTTCCCCCTGGGCGGGGGAAGCTGGAGTCAGAACTTCTTCTTGACTACAGGCTTCACGACCTCAGGCAATGGCGACCGTTCCACGGCAGCGATCTCCGGGCGAGGCTTGCCCGATGCAGCCCCGATGGCGACATCCTGTTCCTGGATGATTTCCTTCGCCGGCTCGTCCCCGTCCAAGCCACCCAGAGCGGTGCTCGGCACCCGGCGGTTGCTGCTGCGGGTCCCATCCACATAAGTCACGTCGAAGGCAACAAAGCTGCTCTCGACCCGCTTCCTGACTGCCATGCTAGCTCTCGGCCTTGGGCAGGCCATCCATCGCCGGGTTGGGCGCGATCATCGGGTCGTCCGGAATGCCGCCGGCGTCTATGATCGCCTTGCGCTTGGCGGCGACCTCTTCCTTCTCCCGCAGCTTCTCGTCTTTCTTGGCCTGCTTGGCGCGGTTCCGCTCGGCCCGCTGCAGATTATAATTGGGCTTGAAGACCATCGCGTGTCCCTACGGCAGATACGGCACGGCCCGGGGCAACGCACTGCGCGCTGCCCCGGGCCGGGAGCCTGTTGGTCGGTCCCCGGACTCACGTCCTGGGGTGCCAGCTTAGCTTTGGCCGAGCTGGCTTTCACGCACGACGCGCTCGTGCCCGTCGCGGGCGTTCTTGACGCGATATTGCAGGTCCCGGGTCTCGCTGGGCATCTGCCTCACCACGATGTAGCTCCCCCGCGGCGCATTGCCATCGAACGCGCTGGGGGAGAACTCCACCTTCTGGCCGGATCCGAACTTATGAAGTGACATAACGGTCAGCTCCGGCCGCCACCACGCGGGTGGCTCTAGGGGTTTAGGCCGCCTGCAGGTTGACCGCCGAGGTCTTGCCCTGCTGGCCGCGCTCCAGCTCGAAGCTCAGCTTCTGACCCTCGTTGAGGGACCCCATGCCGGCGCGCTCGACCGCAGAGATGTGCACGAACACATCCTTGCTGCCGTCATCCGGCTGGATGAAGCCAAAGCCCTTCTGTGCATTGAACCACTTAACCGTTCCGACTGCCATAGTATGCTCCATTAGTCACGGCGGCCCGCACGGTGCAGGCCGGATTACTTTTTACAATGGGGAGCACCGGATCAGTCAGGTCACCCCGGCAAGGCCGGGGGTCGAAAGACGTCGTTCCAAAAGCACGTGAACCCAACGCGAAAAGCGCCGTTCTCTACATGGACCTGTGGAGGTCGGATGTAAAGGAGGTTGCCTAAATCGGCAGCACTGCCTGCCCGGCCTTACCCGCCGTCACCGCAACCTCACCATCCCAAAAGCGCAGGCGCAGCTTCGCGCCGGGGCGGACAGCAGCCGCGTCAGTTACCGGCTCGGCGCCCCGGAACACCAGGGCGTAGCCGCGCGCCAGCACCGCCTCATGCGACACCGACGCCAGCCGGGCGGCAAGGCCGTCGAGCCGTGCCGCGCCCTCCCGCAAGGTGGCGCGCAGCGGGGCAGGGGACAGCTGGTCCAGCGTGCGGTCGGCTGCGACGCGCTGCCGGGCAGCCGCCTGGCGCTGCGCCGCGACAAGCTGCGACGACGCCAGCGTCAACGCCCCACGCGCCGGCGGCAGCAGGCTGCGCGGCGATGGCAGGCGCAGCTCGACCCGCACCAGCCCGGCCCGGCGGTCGCGCACCACGCTGGGCAGGGCCAGCGACACCCGCTGGCTGCGGTCCCGCACCTGGTCCAGCGACGCCCGCAGCCGCCCGCGCAGGTCGGGCATCGCCCGCTCCGCCCGCAACAACGCAGCCCGCTGCCCCGCAACCAGCCCAGGCAGCGCCAGCGCCAGCCGCGCAGCGCTGTCCCGCACCGCATCCTGCGCCGCCCGCACCCGCAGGCGAGGGTCCGGCATCCCACGCTCCGCCCGCACCAGCCCGGCCCGGCGAGCAACCACCAGGTTGGGCAGCGCCAACCTTAGCCGCCCGTGCAGCCCGTCCGCCGCCAGCCGGGCCGCCCCCACCCGCCCCGGCAGGTCCGGCAGGCCGCGGGCGGCGCGGTCCAGTTGCGCCTGCCGGGCCGCCAGCAGGTTCGGCACCGCGAGCGCCAAACGCCCCGCGCGGTCATCCAGCCGCTGCCGGGCGGCGCCGGCCAGGCCGGGCAGGTCCGGCAAGCCGCGCACCGCCCGCTCCAGCCGCAACTGCCGCTCCTGCACCATGCGGTGCAGCCCGGCGGCCAGGCGCGCGCCCTCCTGCGCCAGGTTGGCGGCAAGCTCGGTCCGCGACGGCACCGCCAGCTCGGCGGCGGCAGTCGGCGTAGGCGCCCGCCGGTCGCTGGCCAGGTCAATCAGCGTATGGTCGGTCTCGTGCCCCACCGCCGAGATCAGCGGGATGCGGCACGCGGCGGCAGCGCGGACCACGGCCTCGTCGTTGAAGGCCATCAGGTCCTCCAGGCTGCCGCCGCCGCGCGCGACGATCAGCACGTCCGGACGCGGCACCGGCCCGCCCGCCGCGATCCGGTCGAACCCGGCGATGGCCGCCGCGATTTTCGCCGCCGCCCCCTCGCCCTGCACCGGCACCGGCCACAGCAGGATCGGCCGCGGGAACCGGCGCAGGATCGTCGTCTTGATGTCCTGCAGCACCGCCCCCTGCGCCGAGGTCACTACCCCCACCACCGCCGGCAGCACCGGCAGCCGCTGCTTGCGGTCCTCCCCGAACAGCCCCTCCGCCGCCAGCCGCAGCCGCAGCATCTCGATCCGCGCCAGCAGCGCGCCGGCCCCGGCATACTCCATCCGCTCGACGATGAGCTGGTAGCTGCTGCGCTCCCCATACGAGGACACCCGCCCAGTGGCGATCACCTCCACCCCGTTCTCCGGCACCAGCCCCAGCTTGGACACCGCGCCCTTCCACACGACGCCGCTGATCTTGCCGCCCTCGTCCTTCAGCGAGAAATACAGGTGCCCCGACGGATACCGCTTGAACTCCGTGACCTCCCCCCGCACGCGGACGCGGCCGAACGCCCCTTCCAGCGTGCGCTTCACCGCCCCGCTGATCTCGGAGACGGTGTATTCAGGAACGTTGGTGGCCAGGGGGGTGGCGGGCGCCGGGGTCAGCAGGTCGTTCATGCCGCCAGGCTATGCTAAGGCGGCGCCCAGTCAAAGCGGAGCGGCGTCATGCGGGTGTTGATCGTGGGATCGGGCGGGCGGGAACATGCGCTGGCCTGGGCGCTGTCGGCCTCTCCGCTGCTGACCCATCTGTGGGTCGCCCCCGGCAACCCCGGCACCGCAGCCATCGCCGAGAACGTCAGCCTGCAAGCGATGGACCTGCAGGGCCTGGTGCTGTTCGCCCGCGGCAACCGCGTGGACCTGGTCGTCCCCGGCCCGGAAGGCCCCCTGGTCGCCGGCCTGGCCGACGCCATGGCCGCCGCCGGCATACGCTGCTGCGGCCCCAGCCGCGCGGCGGCGCAGTTGGAGGGCAGCAAGGCCTTCACCAAGGAGCTGTGCGACGCCGCCGGCATCCCGACCGCGCGTTGGGAGCGGTTCGACGACCCCGCCGCGGCCCGCGACTTCGTCCGCCGCCGCGGCGCCCCCATCGTGGTGAAGGCCGACGGCCTGGCCGCCGGCAAGGGCGTCGTAGTCGCCGCCACCGTGGAGGAGGCGGAGGCCGCCATCGGCCTGATCATGGAGGGCCATGCCTTCGGCGACTCCGGCCGCTCCGTCGTCATCGAGGAGTTCCTGGAGGGCTGGGAGTGCAGCCTGTTCGCCCTGTGCGACGGCACGGATGCGGTGTTCCTGGGCGCGGCGCAGGACCGCAAGCGGGTGGGCGACGGCGACACCGGGCCGAACACCGGCGGCATGGGCGCGATCTCCCCGGTGCCGGGCTTCGATCCGGCGCCGGCGATGGAGGCCTTCATCTGCCCGGCGGTGGCCGAGATGGCCCGGCGCGGCGCCCCGTTTCGCGGGGTGCTGTTCGCCGGGCTGATGGTGGGTCCGGACGGGGCGCGGCTGATCGAATACAACGTGCGGTTCGGCGACCCGGAGTGCCAGGTGCTGCTGCCCCGCCTCCGCAGCGACCTGCTCCCGGCCCTGATGGCGGCCTGCGACGGAGAGCTGGGCCGGTTTGACCTGCGCTGGATGGACCAGGCGGCGGTGGGGGTGGTGATGGCGGCCCGGGGATATCCGGGGGCGCCTGAGACGGGGACGGTTATTGAGGGGCTGGAGGACGCGGCGGCGGTGCCGGGGGCGCTGGTGTTTCATGCGGGGACGCGGGTGGAGGGGGGGCGGGTGCTGGCGGATGGGGGGCGGGTGCTCACTGTGGTGGGGGTTGGGGATGGGTTGGAGGAGGCGCGGAGGGTGGCTTATGCGGGGGTGGGGAAGGTTCGGTGGAGTGGGGGGGGGTGTCGGGGGGACATTGGAGCCTAAAGCAACAAGTACACCCATATCGTACAGTTCTGACAAGATGCCGAAATCGCAAGGGTCAGGTAGATGGCATGGAAATGCGATGGACAGGGTAGGTTTATAATACTAGAACACATCATGAACGCTGGGGGGGGGCTGAGCGTCGGGAGGTTTTATGTTACCAGCATACAAACTGATTCGCATATACGATGTTGACTGATGGAGGTAGTAACATGCAGTCAGCATCAGCATACTTGCGTGTCGCAGGTGTTCCGTCAGTGTCATCGCAGGTTAGAATACAATCTAAACTGGACGGGGTAGAAAAGTAGACTAGAAGACGACTATGCTGCGACGTAGATAGTAGTAAGCAAACAGAAATAGGAACATCATACATCTCGTGTATTCAGCTAAATATACTGCTAACATCCGAGAAAATACTTGACCTTGAAATCAAGCGCGTTCATAACCTAGGTTATCTTTCCCAGTTCATCTGTGCTGTGAATCGGGTGTGCTCTCTTCCCACGTTGAAGCGCAGCCTTCATCATGCCGCTCTTATCAGGCTGCATAGGAGAGCGTCGTTGGCTTCTCAAACAGAACGTTGGATAAACCATATTTATGTCAGGCTACAAGTCAAGGGGCGACCGGAACAGACATTGTCTCTTGCGGAAGCATTCGAGTATCTTGAAGAGCAAGATGTTGCAGGAACTACAGATGCAACCCTGTTCGAGGATCGTTGGATCATTCAGCTTGCCGCTTTAGATAGGGATACTCACCCCGGCTTTATCTCTGTGCTTTTTCTCGGCATTTATAAAAACCGTGCCGAAGCAGTTTACGGTGATATAAATACTTTGAATTTGCGGAAAGCTCCTAAGTCCGACACTGAAGGTGGAGCTATATCGGCGCACTTGCTAATTGATCTTACAGGAGACTCCACTGCCCAGGGCTGCCGCGCCGTTTTGGAGGATGTCGAGGGGCTGAGCCGTAGCAGGATCATTCCATTTCTGCGTTGGCTGTTTGAGAAATTTGTCACCTTTGTTGAGGAGGGAGATAATGGAGATCAGCTCAAGACGAATATCATTGGCGATATTGTTCTAGATCGTTCAATCGCCGAGCAGCTCGAAGATGCACAGCTTGTGGCTGTAGATGTTTTCAAGAAAGCTCGGAATAGCACAATTGATCGAACTCTTGAGTATTATGAAAAGACTAGACTGATCGAGTATAAGCCGGTATCGCCGGTAAAAGGATCGAAAGCATCTGATCTGATCAGGGAAATTCTTGAGAGGACGCCACGTGATAAATATCCAGAAACCAGAATACGCATTAAGGAGCCGGCTGGAAACGAGAGAACAGTAGCCGTGGACCGCGAGAAAACTGACGTATTAACGGCGGCTTTTCAGCTCCGAACCCTCTTGCGTGACCTTAACCCGCCGGTGGACGAGGCTACACAAACCATCACTAAACATCTGATTGTCGAGATGAAGAAGGCTTTGATTGCGCCTAGTAAAGCAAAGAAAGGTGGAGGTTAGATGTCAGTCATAGCAGCTATTCTATCCCCCCTGTCTTATCTCAAGATACGCATCCGTTGAAGGGAATAGTCGACATTTGGTTTCCAGGTCTCGGGCTTGTCGGCGCCGGAATATGGATTGCGCTATGGCCAAATTTTAACGTATTTGGATCTGCTGGATTTGCGGCTGGGGTGAATGGTCTGCTTCAGGCTCTTGTTGGATTCTTTATCACAAGTCTAGCTGCTGTTGCGACGTTTAGTGGTGCAACGTACAAGATTGACGACCCGTTTGACGGTGAGCCAGCCCTATTAGGTGGAAACGTGCTCACTCGCCGGCAGTTCTTATGCCTTCTTTTTGCCTATTTAGCGCTCGCCAGTCTTGTCCTTTACTTCGTTGGTATCGGATCTATTGCTGCTGCAAGTACTCTAACGGGTAGTCTTAATGTTCAAAATCGTATGTTGGCTAAGATTGCGTTCGCCGCACCCTATGTCGCTGTCTTAACACATGTTTTTGGAACCACGTTGATAGGCTTGACGTTCCTTTCAGGTCGGGTCCCGGGCAATCCTATGCTCCCGAAGCGCACCAGTATTCGCCGCAACGTAAAGCCGGCTATTTCAATACCGCCAAGAAATACCACAAACCCGTAAGGGCGTGGGAAGCGGCATCCTCCGCATTCAGCTTAGCAAATTGACGAGATCAGTGCTTCTGCACGGTAGCTGCCCTTCCATTGCGTGACTTACGCGAGTACGTATTCCAAGTCGGCTGGTAAGCCGCCAATGCTTAGGCGCAACCTTGCTGGTCCGTTGATGAACTGCCAAGGCGGGTCCGCCAGCACCGTCACGAACGCCCGCCCACTCAGGGCCTCGTTGAAGTCCGCCACCGCGTCCATCTTCGCTTCGCTCACCAGCAAGTCCCTCTTGCCCCGCAGCAGCGCCCGATTCGTCCTGCCTCTAACCCTAGGACGGAGTGGATGAACGCATGTTCCACCCCAAAGCCGCCGTTGATAGGTTTTACGTCCCGCTCGCCTCCCCTAGCCCCTCAAAACCCGCCATAGCCGCAACATAGCAACGCAACAACGACGTCCCCACGTCCACATCACCGGCCAGCAGGGCACGGACGCCTTCGCGCAGCAGCGCCGAAGTAAAGGCCGGCTCGGCAGCACCACCCCTCCGAACCAAGTCCTTGAATCGTCCTGTCAGCTCCATCACCACTTGAGTTCTATCGCCTTAACGCCCGCTGGCCCACCCAACCCCACCCCGGCGCACCCCGCCCACGCAATCCTTGACACCCCCACACCCACAATGTTCTACCTCCGTTCATGTCTGCACAAGCCACCCAGGCCACCCCGCAAGACGACCCCGGTCCACAGGCCGTGAACGCGCCCTACTACCGCGGCGTCCTGCACGGCCTGATTGATAGAGGCGCCGACCTCGCCCGCCTTCTGCACGAACAGGCCACCGCCCAAGCTATGCAGCAGGCTGCGGCCCATGCGCAGCAAGCTGCCGCACCGGCGCAGTACGCGATGGATGCGCAGCCCGCCCCGGCCCCGGCCCCGGCGCCCGGCACCAAGCCAGACGCCCTCAACAAAACCGCCGCTGCCTTCGACCAGATTGCCCGAGCCGTCCGCCGCTGCGTCGCCCTCGCGCAAAGCCTGGACGAGCCCGCCAAGCCCGCCCGCACCCCGGCCCCGGACCGCACCGCCGCCCGCAAGCACATCCTGCGCGCCGTCGAGGACACCCTCGGACGCCAGGACTACGACGACAGCTACCGCGACTGCGACCCCACCGAGACGCTCCACGCCGAACTCCTCGACCGCATGGACGCCCCCGACCTCGACAGGGACATCGAGAGCCGCCCCATAGACGACATCATCAAGGACATCCTCCGCGACCTCGGCCTCGCAGCCCTGCCCGGCACCCGCCCCTGGAAGCGACGCACCCCCGCCGACATCGCCGAACTCTGCGCCCGCGCCGCCGCCCCAACTGCTGCCCGCCAGCCCGGCGCCGAACCGCACCACCCCGCGCGCACCCCAACCCAGCCCGCCCCCGATCCCCAACAGGACCAGCGCGAACCAGGCGAGCCAGCCGAGCCGGCCGCCACCCCCGGCGAGCAGCCCGGCCCCACCGACACCGGCTCTGTCCGCTGCGGCCCCATCCACCCCGGCCCCGGCCTGCCGAAGGACCCGGCCGAAGCCGTTGCCTTCGTCCTGCACCATTCCGCCCGCACCGGCGCCCGATGGCGTCCGCCGCCCGGCAGCTAACCAACCCCCCACCGATCCAGCCCAAATAGGAAATCCCAGCAGACACGCCCCCCCCGGCAACGGCG
>JAABUQ010002056.1_pt1 | contig 40910 bp, 36 predicted proteins | sample 5560001 | NCBI WGS metagenome assembly JAABUQ01 (sample SAMN10711888, study PRJNA513371) | rock metagenome | isolation source: Antarctica rocks | place: Antarctica: Victoria Land, Finger Mt nord | collected 2015-12-18
CGTCGGCCGCATCGATCCGCCTCACGCAATGTGAGCCGCAGACCGCCCTTTATTGCGCGTCAGGGCGATCATCATTGCGAGCCGCTACACTTAGCGTACAATAATTTCCGTTTCTTGATGGCACCCCTTATAGGGCTCCGTGCCTGCGATCCAGCGATCCACCGCGCGTCCATCCTTGACGCTAGCAAGGTAGGCAGTCAGCTTTTTGCCGAGCACTTCGCTCATTTTGCGGACGATGTCGGCAAACGACGCCGCCGTCGCGGCGCGGTGTGCCGCGAGCTCGGGGCGTGCGGGAGTTACCGATAACCTAAGCGTGCGAGCGTTAACTTAGTGAATACAACATAAATCTTTGAATTCACAGAAACATAGCGGCTAAAAGGCAACGTCGCTTGTCGCCGCACCGGCGCCGTTTGGAATTTCCGAGGTAAGTTCCCGCGGCCTCGGACGGCTTCTTCCTAGAGTTTCGAATACGGCGGCCCGCCAAGGACTCCAGGACCACAGGCCCAGGAGCTCACTTGTCTGTTCAGCACACCAAGCAGCGATCGCGAGCGTTTCCGTCGTGCGACCCGAACGGCTCAAGTCTCGTCTTCGAAGTTGCATACTCTCTGAACAGCCAGTGCGCGAATCGGTGGGGCGACTTTTATTGACTCGTGGGCAGTTGTCGGGTTTCATATCTACATCCACACTAGGGCTGGTGCAGACGAAGGAGCGCGATGTATACATCTCGACGCCGCCGCTGGGTTCTCGGAGTCGCCGTCGCCGTTGGTGCGGCAACAATGACGGCGCTTTCCACGGGCAGCTCAGCAAAGCTCGCGGGCGCTGGCGCAGCCGCCAGCTCCGGCAAAAATCGTGCAGTTCTTCTGAACATCACGAAGTACATGGGACCGTCGACGTTCACGGCGCCCGGCCCCGCGATCGATGTGTCGTCACTTAAGGGGAAGAAGATCTTTGACATCCCGTCCGTACCCAACCCGTTCGTGCAGAGCATATCGGCGGCGATGCAATCCGTGGCTCAGAAAGTTGGCATGCACTACACCCGCTTTGACAACCAGGCTCAGGTGTCGCAGTGGGTTCAGGGCATCAACCAGGCCATCTCTTCCAAACAAGACATCATTGTTCTGAACGGAGCGCCGGACCCACGAGCTCTGCAGCCGCAGCTCCAGGCTGCAAAAGCAGCGGGCATCCCGGTCATCGTGATGCACTTCCATGACAACAGCACCCCTAATCCGCCTGCCTGCGAGGGGTGCGCCAACGTCACTGCCACCGTCACCGCTCCCTTCAACCAGGCCGGAAAGGCCGCCGCGGATTGGATTATCAAGGACTCAGCTGGCAAAGCGAACGTCCTCATCGCCGGTGGAAGCGACATCCTCCCGAGTCCCGGCACCATCGATACGATGACTAAGGAGTTCTCGACGTTTTGCCCAAAGTGTACGACAAAAGTCACAAATATTCCGGTGGCCGACTGGAATACCAAGACACAAGGCATCGTGCAATCCCAGTTACAGGTCAGCCCGAATATCAACTATGTCTACGTGCTGTACGACGCGATGGTGGCAGGGGCGGTCCCAGCGGTGCGGACCCTCGGCAGAACTGGAAAAGTCAAGATCACGAGTTACAACGGCTCCCCGTTCGCGCTCGACTACATTCGACAGTCGAAAGGCGACCTCGTCGCCATGGACGTCGGGGAGGACACCCCCGGCATTGGCTACGCGACGATGGATCAGGTCTTTCGCATATTACTGCATAAGCCGCCCGTCCCTGAGCGCACGCCGATCCGCATTTGGGACAATACCAATGTCAGCGAGGCGGGTGTCCCGGCGAAGGCCGGACAGGGCTATGGGAACGTTTACACCACCGGCTATCTCAAACTTTGGGGCCTGTCCGGGAAGTGATTGTCCGCCAATATGCCCCGCCGGTGCAACACGTGGCCCCGCGGTCTCTGAGCCGGCCGATAAGCGCGGCTCGTGGACCGCACGCTGGCTTCTCACGCAGCGCCGCGCGAACGGCACGGCGCGGCAAATAGGGCGATATGGTGCAGCAACCCACTCCCCTGGTAAGCATCCGCGGCTTGACCAAAATATTCGGTGGTCAGCGGGCTCTCGACGCCGTCGATCTAACGATCCTTCCGCAAGAGATCCACGGCCTGCTCGGCGAGAACGGGTCTGGGAAATCTACGTTAATCAAGGTCCTCTCCGGCTTCCACCGACCCGACGGCGGCACGCTCGAGGTCTCCGGAGTGAATATCCCGCTCCCGTTAATGCCAGGCCAGTATCGTCAGCTCGGTTTCGAGTTCGTCCATCAAGACCTCGGGCTCGTGCCGTCGCTGAGTGTCACGGAGAATCTCTACTTGATCGAGATTGCGCAGTCTCGATCCATAATGTTTTCCTGGCGTGCGGCGCGCGACCGGGCTCGCAAGACCTTCGAGCGTTACCAGATCGACATCGACCCGTCAGCGATGGTCGAGAAGGTTCGTCCAGTCGAGCGCGCCATGCTCGCGATCGTCCGCGCCGTGGAATCTCTGCGCACCGAGACGGGATCGCAGCAGCGACACCTGCTCATCTTGGACGAACCGACCATTTTCCTACCGAAGCACGAGGTCAGCTTGCTCTTCGCGCTCATGCGCCGCATTGCCAGTGACGGCTCCAGCGTTCTGTTCGTTTCGCATGACCTCGACGAGGTGCGCGAGATTACCGATCGAGTTACGGTGTTGCGAGATGGACGCACAAGCGGAAGCGCGCAAACAGCCAACGCCTCTACCCGCGACTTAATTAAGATGATCATCGGTCACGATCTCGCCGAACACACCGCGTCCGCCGACGCCTTACCCGCTGGAAAGCGATTCGCGATGTCGGTGCGCAACCTCAACAGCGAAACCCTGAGCAACGTCAATTTCGATCTGCATGAGGGTGAGGTACTTGGGTTTGCTGGGCTCGTCGGATCAGGGTACGAGGACGTCGTTTACTCATTGTTCGGCGCAAAGCCAGGAGCGCGCGGAACGCTCGTGATGGGCGACACTGAAGTCGAGATCAGCACGCTGAGTCCGCGGCGGGCGATGGACCTCGGCATGGCGCTCGTTCCTGCCGATCGGAAAAACGATGGCAGCATCGCGACCCTGTCGCTGTCGGAGAACATCAATCTCACGGTCCTCGATCGGCACTTCCTACGTGGTCGCCTGCGCAACGGTAAACTGCGTGAGAACGCCAGGCAGTTGATCCGTGAGTTCGATGTACGTCCTGCGCTCCCCGAACTCGACTACGGCTCGTTCTCGGGCGGAAACCAGCAAAAGGCGCTCATGGCGAAGTGGCAACAGATCGAGCCTAAAGTGCTACTGGTGCACGAGCCGACACAAGGCGTCGACGTTGGCGCGCGTCAGCAAATTTTTGACCTGATTCGCCGTCGGACGGCGAAAGGGGCTACGATCTGCGCCAGCGCTGAGTATGAACAGCTCGAGGCGATCTGCGACCGCGTCGGCATTTTCGTCCGCGGGCGCCTCGTCACTTTTGTGACCGGCGGTGACATCACCAAGGCTCGCATCGCCGACCTATGCCACGGTCAGGCGTCCGTCGGGGCGATACCTCCAGCTACCGCAACCGCGGAGACGTTATGACTGACCACGGAGGTACCGACGTAACGTCGATCAGCAGCACAGATACTAGCAAAGAGATCGACACGTCGCTCACATCGTCCGTCCAACTGAATGTAAAGTCACAGGTTAAGCCTAAACCGCTGACTCGCATCGCCTCGGGTCAGCTCGAGGCGCTCGCGCTGCCGATCGTCTGGCTCGTGGTAATCGTGACGTTCAGTATCGTCGAAACCAGCACGTTCTTTACCACGTCAAATGTGTCATCGATCCTCGCCTCGCAGGCGGTGCTCGTCGTAGTGACGCTGGGACTCATTGTTCCACTCATTGCCGGCGATTTCGACTTGTCGGTCGGGTCGGTAGTCGGTACTTCGGCGTTAACGATCTCGATCTTGAACGTGCAGCATCACTGGCCAGTCTCTTTGGCTATTGTCGCGGCATTGCTCATTGGCGTGATCACTGGTCTTGTCAATGGCGCACTGACAGTTCTGCTGGGCATCGACAGTCTAATCGTGACCCTCGGCGTAAGCACGCTGCTCGCTGGTATTACCCTGTGGGCGAGCAATGCCAACACAATCACCGGCGTGTCCCAATCGCTGATTGATGTCGTGATAACCGACCGGCTGCTCGGCATTCCGCTGGAGTTTTACTACGCGATAACCCTGGCGCTTATCCTGTGGTACATATTTCAGTTTACTCCGCTAGGCCAGCGACTTCTTGTCGTTGGCCGCAACCGCGAAGTCGCGCGCCTCTCTGGCATCCGGGTATCGACGTTGCGTATTGGCGCAATGGTCACGTCAGCGTTCGTGGCGGCGCTTGGCGGCGTCTTGATCGTCGGCACCTCCGGATCCGCCGGCCCGACCACCGGGTTCGACCTGCTGCTCCCCGCGTTCGCCGCCGCCTTTCTCGGATCGACGACCATTCAGCCGGGCCGGTTCAATCCGTGGGGCACCGTCATCGCAGTGTACTTCCTCGTTACGGGCATCACTGGACTGCAATTGCTCGGGCTTGCGTCGTTCGTGCAGAATCTGTTTTATGGTGGCGCTCTAATTCTCGCAGTGTCCTTCTCGCAAATCATTAAGCGGCGCACAATCAAACACGGCGTCTAACGCCTGCCCCGTCGCGGCGTGCCGTGTGTTGCTTCGGTACACCGTAGCTGTTCAACAAGAGACCGGCGACGACCGCCAACGGGACGCTCCACTTCGAGGGAAGGTTTACTCTGGAGAGCTCCGATTGCACCGCATCGACGTCGTCTCGGAGCATTAGCCGATGGTACGGCTTCGCGCGTTCCTTCCTCGATGCGCCACCGTATCGAATCGCGCTCCTGCGAAGTACGTCGCTGCAGGCCGGCGCAATCGAACGCATCACTAATCGGTCCGGTACTCGGCGCTGCATGAGCAGTGGCAGGGTGCCGCTGCGCGGGCGAGACCTTGCGTTCGCTCCCTCTGGCGCTTGGTCATACTTGCGGGCATCGACGTTATTGGCTCGAGGGGGCGGGAAAGCGCCAGGAGCGTTGGGTCGTCAGGTGTTGGCGAGCCGACCGCAGGCGCGATCGGTTTGCTCACCGCGCAACTTCAGTGCCGGTACGGCTCGGGAGGGCTTGAAGCGTCGCGGGGACCGCGGCTCACCGCACCGATGAGAACGGCTGGCCCCGTCCGCGAGGGGATAACACTGTCGGCATTGACGCTCGCCGCGGGCAGCTTCGCCATCGTCGGCGCGTCCGTGAACGCGCCGTTGATCCGGGTGGGACTGGGCCTTTCCGAGATTGGCGTCGGCGCCATCGCCTCGATGGCCTACTTCGGCGCGATGCTGACCTCCCGAGCGGGTGGACGCGCGACCGACCGACTTGGTCCCATGATTGTTATCACCGTTGGGATGACGATGACCGGTTTAGGGATCGGCCTTGCGTCGATTGCCCAGGAAGCGGTGGTGTTCTACTTAGGGATTCTTCTCGCTGGGTTCGGCTACGGCGCTATCAACCCAGCGACTAATGTGTTGGCCAACCCAACCACCGCTCGGCGGCGTGGGCTCGTCATGAGCTTGAAGCAGTCCGGAGTGCCGCTTGGCGGCATTGTTGCCGGCGCTGTCCTCCCGGCCATCGGTTTTCGCTACGGTTGGCGCTCCGCGTTCCTGGCTCCGATGCTTGCCTGTTGCGGCGTTGCTGCATTGACGGGGCTCACCGGGCGTGGCCGTGTCGCCGTGCACCGACACGCGGTCGAACCGCTAGGCGTGTCGGTGCGGTTGCGCATGCCGCACGGATTTGCGTACGGATTCGCCATGGCCGGGGCGCAGGTAAGCGTCTTCGCGTTCACCGCCGTGTACTTGGTCGATGGACGGGCCCTCTCGATCCACCGCGCCGGGCTTGGCGTGTCGTTGCTCTTACTCGGCGGCGTTTTGGGGCGCCCGTTGTGGGGCTGGCTGTCCGACCTCTATCCCGAGCAGCGACTACGCATGTTGCAGGCTGCGTCACTGCTGGGGGCGGGGTCCATCAGCACGATGTGGACGTTTCCCGTTGTCGTCCTCCCGGTCGCGCTGTTCGTAGTCGGACTCTGTTCCGTCGGCTGGAACGGCGTGTACGTCGCCGCCGTCGCGGAGGCAGGGGAGCCGCACGAAATCGGGTTGAACACCGGCGCGTCTCTGCGGATGATTAATCTTGGCGCAGTCGCGTGCCCAGTGATCACCGGCTTGGTTGTTCAACTCTCCCACAGCTGGGCATATGGGTGGACCTTCTGCTCGGCGGTGAGCCTATTCGGGCTCGTGATTATCGCCGTTAGTCGTGCCGATCCTCGGGTGCAGAGCACCGCGGAGGCCGCACAGTGACCAATCTCGAGTATCGCAAGTTCGGCGCGACCGGGCTACGGGTGACGAAGCTCTGTCTTGGTACCGCCACGTTCGGCGCACAATGCGACGATGACACAGCTTTCGCCATCCTCGATCGCGCCGACGATCTCGGCATCAGCTTCATAGATACCGCAGACAAATACCCGCTGGGAAGCGGCCCTGAATCCGCAGGCATCACCGAGTCGATCATCGGGCGCTGGTGGCGCGGCCGCCGCGACCAATTCATTCTCGCCAGCAAGGTGCATGGACGTACTGGGACTCGCCCTTGGGACGCGGGATTGAGTCGGCGGCACATCGTCTCGGCACTGGAGGCATCCTTGCGCCGCCTCCAGACCGATTACCTCGACCTGTATCAATTGCACCGTCCGGATCCCTTGACGCCGATAGAAGAAACGCTCTCGGTACTCACCGACTTCGTCCGAGCCGGGAAAGTACGCTACGTCGGCTGCTCAAATTTCCTCCCTTACCAGGTAGCGCGGGCGTTGGGAAAGTCGGAGGCGCGGGCGCTCGTCCCGTTCAGCTCAGTTCAGGCACGCTACAACCTGCTCTTCCGGCAGCACGAACGAGAGCTGCTGCCACTGTGCCGCGAAGAGAACCTCGCGCTTATCACCTACAATGCCCTCGCGGGCGGTATGCTTACCGGTAAGCACACTCCTGACGGAGAGTCGATCACCGGTACCCGCTTCACACAGTCGGGTGTTGCGCAGCTGTACCGCGATCGATACTGGCATGCCGAGGCCTTCGATGCGGTGGATCGGCTCCGCGAGGTTGCCGACCAAGCTGGGCTGCCGCTACCGACTCTTTCCGTGGCATGGCTCTTGTCCCGGCCTAGCATCACGTCGGTCATTCTCGGGGCCACCGGCCCGAACCAACTCGATTGCGCTGGCGCGGCAAGCAGCGTCCGCCTCGAACTCGACGTCCTCGCGAAGCTGGACGCCATCACAGCGCAGTTTCGGACTGGTGACGTAATGCAGTGAGGCTGCCCTCACGCTAGGCGAGCGCGGATTCGCTGGTCGAGGGCGCATCCCGGTATTGCTGGGCCAGGGCATTAAACTCGGCGAACGTGCCGTACTGGCTCACCTTCGCGCGTGACGGCAAACCGATAATCTCCGCCGCGTAGTCGCTGTTCGCGCGCACCGCATCAAGGTCAACGCCGGTTTCGATTCCCATCTCACCGAAAAGGTGCACGACGTCTTCCGTGGGGACGTTCCCCATTCCTAAGACGGAGACCGGCATGGAAATGCCCCCGCCGTAACCGCCCGTGCATGACTCGAAAATCGTCGCTCCGTTATCGTACGCGGCGACGATGTTCGCCAGCGCCATGCCGGTCCGGTCGTGCAGGTGAACGCCCAGTGCGAGCTCCGGCCAGCGGCTGGTGATCGCGTCGACGCGCTGACCCACGAGCCGCGGATTTGCCATGCCTATGCTGTCAGCGATGCTGACCTCGCGTACGCCGAACCCGAGGAACGTGTCGATGAGCTCGAGCACGCGCTTTTCCGGGACGACGCCCTCATACGGACAAAGAAAACAGATGCCCATGCTAACGTTGATTTCGACATTTTCGGCGACGCACACATCCGCGACCAGCCGGATTTGCTCGACATTGTCGGCGACGCTCATGTTCGAATTCTTCTTGTTGTACGTCTCGCTCGCCACGATCAGTAAAGACATTTTGCGGCAGCCGGCGGCCAGCGCTCGGTGGGCACCGCGGAGATTCGGGACCAAGGCGCGGTAGATCGTTCCCGGCCGCTCGGGCAAGCGGCGGACCACCTCGTCGGCGTCGGCGAGCATTGGTATGACTTTGGGGTGGACGAACCCCGTCACCTCGATTTCCGGAATCCCCGCATCGGCGGTTCGGGCAATGAGTTCGAGCTTCTCATCGGTCGTGGGCACGTGCCATTTCGACTCATGGACCATGGTCTGCAGCCCGTCGCGAAGCAACAGCTCGACGATGTGAGCTTTGCCACCATGGGTTTTGTTCATCGGGGCGTCCTTTCAAGCGAATTCTTAGTTATGAGCGTCTCGGTCATTACCGCTAACGCAGCGCGATACGACGGCCCAGAGGCTTGCGAACCGAACGTTTCCTGTCGCGTGATTCCGCATGACAGCGACGGAGCAAAGCTCGGTCGCCCTCGCAACTTCGCGGAAGGGCGTCCTGCAACGCCCGCTGCGTAAGTGCCGTCGCCAGATGACGCCGGTGGTGCGTTAAAGTTCATTACTCATGGACATGCTCGTTTCTCAAACTGCTGGTGCTGAGCATAGCGCTGCCGGCGCCGTACCTTTCGCAGGTTGAGCGGCGATCTCGAGCACCGCTCGTGACACTGATAACGTATCACTCGGGTTCTCAGGCGCCGATATCAAGCAGTATCTTTCCGTAGTTTGTCCGCGCGACGAGTTCCTCGTGAGCGACTGCCGCGTCGCGTAACGGATGGACGGAGTTGATGCGTGGAGCTAGCGTTCCCTCCGCAATCAGTCGGAGAACGTTCGTTAACTCGGCGCGCGTTTGGGTGTGTGAGGCGATATACGAAATGTGCCGCCTGAAAAATTCAATGATGTCGAATGGCACGACTTCGCCCGCGTGAGCCCCGATGCTAATGAGGCGCGCGTTGGGCCGCATGACGAGCATCGACTTCTGGAACGCGTCCCCGCCCACCACATCGAATACGACATCGACACCGCGGCCATCGGTCGCGTCTCGGACGGCCGCGTACACGTCCGGCGACGTGCGATAGTTGATAACATAGTCAGCGCCGTCCGCGCTCGCCCGCGCGAGCTTGTCATCGGAACTCGCGGTGCCGATCACAATAGCGCCAGCCGCCTTGCAGATCTGCAACGCTGCAGAGGCGACGCCGCTACCAATCGAGTGAATGAGCACCGTCTCGCCGAGCCGTAACTCGCCACGCGTCATCAGCGCGTGCCAAGCGGTACCGAATGCGACAAGCGACGCTGCCGCATTTGCGAACGACACCTCGTCGGGCAGCGCGAGGCAGTGGTCGGCCGGTGCGACCATGCGTTCCGCATACGTGCCCGGAATGTGTTCACCAAAAAGGCGCCGATTCGCGCACAGATTGTCCTGCCCGCGTTTGCACCACTCGCAGTGCCCGCACGTGCGGATGTACGACACCGCCACCCGGTCGCCGACCCGGAGGTCCGTCACGCCGGGTCCTAGTTCTGACACCATGCCCGCGCCCTCGAGGCCGAGGATATGCGGCAGTGCGAACTCAAAACGCGAGACCCCGTTGCGCAGGTCGATGTCAACATGGTTCAGGGCGGCAAAGCGCAGATCGACGACGACTTCCCCCGGGCCAGGGACTGGATCAGGCGTGTCGCCGTAGCGCAGGACTTCCGGACCACCGAAGGCGTCGAACAAGATTGCCTTCACGAACCGACTGCCGCAGCACCGGTTCTCTTCAACGCGGCGATCGCGTCGTCGCTCGTCACCACGTCGGCGTATTTACCATCGAGGTCGATGAGGTTAGCGCGGTGCTGCTCCCAACTCCGATCGCCTACCGCGTCGCTCACGACGACGGACCGGAACCCGTACGCGTTCGCGTCGACGGCGGTCTGTCGGACACAGCCCGACGTCGAGCAGCCGATGGTGACCACCGTATCAATGCCTCGATTTTGCAGCACTTGCTGAAGTTCAGTGCCGATGAACGCGCTGCTGTGCCGTTTGGTGAGGACGTAGTCGCCCGCCATTGGCGCGACTCGAGCATCGATGTCAACCCATCGGCTCCCCAGGGTCAAGAGCCGCAGCGACGGTACCTTCTCAATAAACAAGCCACCATCGGCGAGGTCGGCCCGGTACGCGACCCTCGTGTAGATGACCGGCATACCCATCTCTCGCGCAGCGGCGAGGATCCGCTGCGCAACAGCGATCGGCCGATCCTGGTTACTTGATCCGAGCGGGCAGTCGGGGTCAGTCATACCGTACTGAAAATCGATGACCAAAATACACGGCCGTTGCCCGAAACCGGTCCTCGCGCGCATCCCTTTCGACTCGTAGTCATCGAGAGTCGGCGCATCGATTGCGCTCATGTCGCCGTCCATCTCACAATGCTTGCGGCGAAGAGCTCGGTACGAACTGCCCAATGCGCTCTGGCCCGACGAACTTCCCGTTATCGATCATGACGTGACCGCGCAGGATCGTCGTGACCGGCATTCCCTTGACGTCCCACCCATCCCAGTTGCTGTAATCACAATCTGAGTGTAGGTTATCACCCTGCTTGAAGGTATGAGTGAACCCGTCGTCCATCACCGCGATGTCGGCGTCTGCACCGGGCCGGATCACGCCCTTCTTTCCATAGATACCGAATAACTTAGCGGGACTTGCAGAGCTAAGTTGCACGAATCGCGGCACCGACATTCCGCGCTTGACAACCCCTTCGGACCATAGGATCGACATGCGAGTCTCGACACTGTTCGTACCGCCGGTGACGTTATCGACAGTGTCGCCCATCATTTTGTTCGCCCACGGGATCGTGAAGTCGTCACTCGCGACGGTAGACATCTGCCCATCCAGACAAGCCGCCCAGAGTGCCTCACGATGCTCGGCCGGCTTATTTGGCGGATAGTTCATATAGCGCTGGCCATGCTCGTGTTTGTACAGCTCCGGGTCAAATACTAAGTTCGGGTGCAGGACCTCGGCGAAGACTTCAGCGCCACGCAAGCGCGCCTCCCCGATCGCGTCGACCGACTCTTTGGCAGAAACATGCACGATGTATAGCGGTGAACCGGTGCGCCGTGCCAGCAGCAGCATCCGGTTGACTGCGGCCTCCTCCGCGAGCGGCGGACGTGCCTCGCCGATGTTGGAGAAGTGCTGCCGGCCCTCGCTATAGAGCCGGCGCACGTTGTAGTCGATGATGCAGTTGTCCTCGCAGTGTACCATGACAATGCCGCCGTGCTTTTCCGCCTCTAGCATGGCAGAGTAAATCCGCCCGTCGTCAGTCATCATGCCGCCAATGGCGGGGCTCCCCTGAAACGTCGTAAAAAACTTGAACGACGTCACACCGCCGCTGATGGCCTCTGAGACACGGTCGGCGTTGGTCTGCGGCCAGTCGCCGGTCATAATCGCGTGCAGCGCGAAATCGCTGGAGAGGTTCTGCCGGCTCGTAGTCTCGATCTTGCTCTGGATCGACTCGATCAGATCCTCATCATCTCTAGCCATCGAAAAGTCGATGTACGTCGTCGTGCCTCCCCACACACCTGAACGAGCACCAGCCTCTGCGGACTGGGCTTGCATCGCTGCGGAAATATTGAAGTTGTAGTGGACGTGACTGTCGATACCGCCCGGCACAACGTGCTTGTTCGTTGCGTCGATGACCGTTGTCGCTTCAACGTCGGAAAACTGACCATGGGTACCGATCGCGACGATTTTTTCGCCCTTAATAGCAATGTCCAGCGGCTGGACTATACGCTCGTCGGCGACGTTTCCGTTCGTAATGACCAAGTCGAACATGGTTCGCTCCCCTTAGAAACACGACGATTCTGGACGGCGTCTGGCCGATGCGTTAGATCGCGCCGGCCTTCTGAAACTCCCGATATTCTTCTTCCGTGAGCCCGACCTCGCCCAAGTAAAAGGAGTCGTTATCCCGTCCCAGGGGCCCACCAAGATTTCTGACTCCGCCCGGTGTATCGGACAATCTGGGGTGGACATGTGTCGTCGAAGTCGGACCCAGTTCCGGGTCGTCGATGCGCAACAGTACGTTGCGAGCGCGGAACTGAGGGTGGTCGGCGATCTGGCTGATGTCATTGACCGCGGCGGCTGCGACCCCGCGGTCTTCACACCGCTGCAACACATCCTCGAGTGAGTGCCGACTCATCCATTCGGAGATGATTTCATCGAGCTCCGCCACGTTCACGAGCCGATTCGCATTGGTGGTGAAGCGGGGGTCGTGGATAAGCTCGGGGCGTCCCATCGTGATGAAAAGCCGCTCGACGATCGCTTGAGTGCCGCCCGAGATTGACACCCAGTGTTTGTCAGACGTCTGATACATGTTGCGTGGTGCGAGGTCACCGAGCCGATTCCCGGTCCGGCTGCGCACGATCCCACGCTTCTCGTAGTCGAGCATGGTGTAATCGATCAGCCGATAGGTGGCCTCAGTAATAGCGTTGTCGATTACCTGCCCGGTACCACCGGACACGTCGCGCCAGTAGACGGCGGCAAGCACAGCCATCGCCCCGGTTAGCGCCGCGACGCCGTCGGCGAGGGGGTAACCAGCCAGGACGGGTGGACGGTCCTCCGCGCCGGTGATGTACGACAAGCCAGAGAAACCCTCGGCGAGCGTTCCGAATCCGGGCTTGTGGGCGAACGGTCCCGTCTGCCCATAACCGGACGTGCGCAGAATAATCAGCCGCGGATTCACCGCATGCAGCCGCGCAGGGCCGAGACCCCACCGCTCCATCACTCCGGGTCGGAAATTCTCGATGCAGACGTCGAATTTTGGCAGTAGACGCAGCAACAGCTTCTGACCTTCCGGCTTGTTGAGCGCGAGAGTGATCAGCCGCTTATTTCTTGCCATCCCTTTCCATGCGAGCGATGTGCCATCAAACTGCGTCCCCCACTGCCGAACCGGGTCGCCCTTGTCCGGCAGCTCGGCCTTGACGACGTCCGCGCCGTAGTCGGCGAGGTACGTCGCTGCCCACGGTCCCGCCATCATCGTCGCCACATCCAGCACGCGAAGGCCTTCCAACGCACCGCGGCCCATCGTGGCGGGTTCGAGAGTACTGACATCGATCGGAGACTGCTCCGCCGTCGAGGAACCTTCCCGAGAAGGCGAGTCGAGAGGAGTGAACTGCTTCGTCATCGCGAGCGGATCTCGGCCGTGCGCAGGTGCCATTCGGTCACTTCTTGATAGGCGGTGGCAATTTGGAAGAGTACCGCCTCGTCGTCGCGCGGGGCGACGATCGCGACGCCGATCGGATTACCGCTACGCGGGTGAAAACCGATTGGCAGGCTTAACGTGGGCCCGTCGTGCAGCGCCCACGGGTACGTAATGCGTCCGAGCGCCGCCGTCTGTTCCCTAGAATCGTAGCCGCTGACCAGGGGGACATCGACGGGCACCACGGGGCTAACGATCACGTTGAGATCGCTGAAGAGCGAGCTGAGGCGGCGCCGATACCGCACGCGGAAATCTAAGGAGCGCGCCAATTCAGTCGCTGGCACATCGAGCCCGGCGGAGATTCGACCGCGAACGTCCGCGGAAAATTCCTCAGGACTGTTCAGCAGCCGCGGACGATGAATCGCAGCCGCCTCGCACTGGACGATGCGCGTCCAATGTTCGTGCGCGTCCGCTGCACCAAAATCGGCTATCGGGGCGCTGACGGTTCGCTGCGCAGACAGCCACGCGAGGAAACTCTCAACCACTTCGCCGACCCCGTCGTCGAGATCGTCGAAGAAGAACTCGCGCGCGACGCCGATCGTCAGTCCTGCGAGCGGCTTTCCATGTAACGAGGTCGCCGGCGTGCCGCGGCTCGATACGGAGTATGGATCAGCAGCATCAAACCGGACGAGGGCCTCCGTGAGCCGCGCGGCGTCGACAGCTCGCCGCGCCATCGGGCCAACGGCATCCTGCGTGTAGGCGACAGGGTAGACACCACAGTTCGAGATTGCGCCTACGCTCGGTCGAAGCCCGACCACGCCGTTGAGCGCGGCTGGAATGCGGACGGAGGCGCCGGTGTCCGTGCCCAGCGCCGCGTCGCAATAGCCTGCCGCGATTGCCGCGCCAGAGCCTCCGCTGGAGCCGCCTGGTATGCGGTTCAGATCCCAGGGGTTACGGCAGGCGCCGTATGTCGCGTTCTGCGTCGTCGCACCCCACGCAAGCTCGGCCATGTTGAGCTTTGCCGACAGCACGGCGCCGTTTTGCCGCAAGAGCCGCACGACGGTCGCGTCGGCGGCCGGAACATTGCTTGAGAGGAAGCGGGCCCCTGCCGTCGTAGGCACTCCCGCGACGTCGATGTTGTCCTTGAGCCCGACCATCATGCCGTCGAGCGGGCCCAAAGACTGGCCGGCTGAGGCCCGCGCGTCGGCCGCCTCGGCGTCCTCCCGTGAACCGTCAATCCACGTGATAACGGCGTGAACTTGATCGTCGTGCGCAAGCCACTGCGTCCGCGCCGCGTCCCACAGTCCTACGGCACCACGCTTCTGGGCCAAGCTGCGCTGCGGGGCGTCTATGGGACGGGATTCGACGTCTAAAGTGCGTAGGTCCGCCCGACTTCCCACGGTTGAATCTCCCGGTTGCGCAGACATTTCGCGTGACAAAGTGTATGCAACGCGGGACCTTGCCAACAGCTTGTCACGGAGCCTTTTAACATTTTGCCACGAAAGCTGCAGAAGAGCAACACGGGCTGCTGTCTATTCGGAGCGACATAACCCCCAAGCTGTGCACAATTTGCTCGCCGCTTGGAGGACGTTTTCCGATCGGTGGCAGAGGAACGACCCGAGTATGATAGCTGAGTGAGTACATCATCTGAGCGCGCCGCGGACCGCGCGTATCGAATGATCCGCGCCGACATCCTCTCAGGAGGACTCGCGGGAGGCGTCCGCCTCGGCGAAACCATTCTTGCGGACCAATATGGATTCAGCCGTACGCCGATTCGCGAAAGCCTGCGCCGCTTGCAGGCGGAAGGCCTGATCGAAGGCGCCCCGCACCGCAGTGCGCGGGTGATCGACTGGGACAGTCTGGACATCGCCACGATCTACGATCTGCGAGCGACTATCGAGGGCTTTATCGCGCGGCGAGCCGCCGTCGTGATCCCCAACGCGGAAATCGACAGACTTGCGGAGATGTGCGAAGAACTTGAGCATGCCGCGAAGCGTTTGCCGCTCGGCAACGAAGAGCTGCTTGACCGGACCACCGAGTTCAATCAGGAGTTCCACGGAGCGATCGCGCTCGCAGCCGGCGGAGAGGCGATCGCGGCGATGCGTAGAGGCGTCGTACTCTCCCCGCTGGTCTTGCGGACGGTCCACGACTACACAGCCGAGGACCAAGCTCGCAGTCACCACCACCACCGCGAAATCCTCGCGGCTTTCCGCGCACGCAGCCCGGACTGGGCAGAGTCTGTTATGCTCGCCCACGTCTACTCTGCCAAGTCGCGGCTGCTGCGCAGCCGCGAGACCATACGACGCGCATCTGACGACGAATTGGGCACGACTGCACCTTCGGTCGGGGGCTCAGTGACCGCGCTGCGGCGGGCGGCTGGGCACCACGGGTGAGTCCCGCGCTTAAGCAGGCGCGGGCGTACCTTCAGATTTGGGCGTGGTGGCCGCCGTCTCTCAGTCTTATGACCCGACACACAGGTGCCATGCTTGTGAAGCTATCGGCTTCGAGATCTGCGAACGCCCTATACGGGCGGCTCACGGTGCGGAGACGACGGCAAAAGACACTCTCGTATTCACCGTCTCTGAACCCGAAAACCGCGCGTTCGTCGTCGACACCGACGATGGGCGGTATTGGCAACGAAGCGACAGAACCGTTTGCCTCGTTCTCCGGAAGGAGTCCCGGTCGATGTCCACGGTCCCGGTCTCATCCCAACGTTACACCGGCGGGAAGCCTTACACAATTGCCGTGCTTCCCGGTGATGGCATCGGCCCGGAGGTAACGAACGCGGCGTTGACCGTCCTATCCGCCGCGGCTGATCGGTTGAGCATTTTGCTCGAATACCAGCCGCACGAGGCCGGGGCACAAACCTATCTCGACACCGGTGTAGCAATCAGCGACAAGACGATGGCGGTTGTCGGTGACGCCGACGCAGTACTGCTCGGCGCGATGGGACTCCCAGCCGTACGTAAGCCGGACGGCACCGAGATTACGCCGCAACTGGACATCCGCGAACGGTACGGACTCATCGCTAGTATCCGACCGTCCGTGTTACTGCCAGGCGTTCCACCAGTTTTGCATGCAACTGACATTGATTTTCTCACGATTCGAGAATCTACTGAAGGGCTGTTCGCGGGTCGTAACGATCCGCGCTCGACCGATCCCGACGTCGAGCACGACCGCATGACGATTACTCGTGCGACGAGCGAAGCACTTTTTGACATTGCTTTTGCCATGGCCGCGACTCGCAAGCGTGCCGGCCGACGGGGTCGCGTGACGTTGTTCGACAAGGCAAATGTACTGAAGAGCCAGGCTTTTCTACGCAAAATCTTTGACGAGGTCGCGGTGCTGCATCCCGACATCGACAGCGAACGAATTTACATCGACGCTGGCGCGATGATGATGGTACGCGACCCCGGCCATTTCGACGTGATCGTAACGGAAAATGCGTTCGGCGACATCGTATCTGAGATCGGCGCCGGGATCACTGGTGGGCTCGGCTTAGCACCTTCGGCGGACGTCGGCCGCGACCACGCAGTATTCCAGCCCTGCCACGGCACAGCGCCAGATCTCGTCGGTCGAGATGTTGCGAACCCGATTGCGACGATTTTGTCCAGCGCCATGCTGCTCGACTGGCTCGGCGAACGCCACGACGACAAACGCTGCACTGCCGCAGCTGAGCTTATCCGTGCAGCGGTAGAGGCAACGCTCGCGGCCGGAAGCCGCACCGTCGATGTCGGAGGAAGCGCTGGTACCCGAGCCTTTACGGAAGCCGTGGTGGTAGCCTTAGGATCGATGCATAACGTCCAAGGGACGAGCCCTAAACGGTGAAACGCCGCACGTATTGGCAAGCTCCTCGACGAGAGGGTCTCGAGCGAGGTGCTGAGTGAAAAGGACGGTGCTCCGGAACGGCACAGTCTTACGCGGCTCCACGCTTGAAGCGGTTCGAGCTGACGTGGTAATTGTCGATGGGCTAATCGACGCCGTTGCGCCAGACACGGCAACGAACAGCGGCGACGTGGTCTACGACCTTAATGGTACGACGGTGATGCCGGGGCTCATTGATAGCCACTGCCATTTGATCTATCGCGACGTAGCGGATCCATATGACATCGAGCTGAGGAAGTCCATCGCCGAGGCAACAATAGACGCGGTCTTCAACGCTAATCTCTTGCTCCGAAGTGGTTTCACCACAGTGCGCGACGTTGGAAGCCGAGACAACATTGGCGTCGAAGTGCGACGAGCTATTGACAGCGGTGCGATTCCCGGTCCGCGCGTACAGGCGGCAGGGCAAATCATCTCCGCTCCGGGTGGACTTGGTGATTTTCACCCTAGCCATATCTTCGAGGATCGCCCGTACCGGTTCGGACTCGCGGCCCAGATTATTGGCCCTTTTGAGCAAGAGCGGTGGTACGCCGGCAGATCAAGGACGGCGTGGATTGGATCAAGGTCGGAGTAAGCGGCACCGGATTCAACCCACTGTGCCCCGCGGAACGCAACGGCTTGTCGGATGAGGAATTCGAAGCAGTCGTCGACGAGGCGCGGCAGCAAGGCGTCCCGGTCGCTGCGCACGCCGAGTCGACCCACGCTGTGCGCGTTGCAGCGACGCAGGGTTCGCAAACAGTCGAGCACGGCATCTACATTGATGATCGGTCACTTGAGTTAATGCTCGAAAACGCGGTCACTTTGTCCCCGACGATATCGATGTACCGGGCATTTGCGATCCGTGGCCAGGCGGTGGGAATTCCATCACCCATCGTCGACCACCACAAGCGCACCCATGAGCGCCACGCTCAATAGCATTCGCCTCGCTTTCGAGGCCGGCGTGCCCATCGTCGCCGGTGGCGACGCCGGTCTTACGCATTTCCCGCAGGGTAGTTGCACCGAGGAGGCGGCATCCTATGTCGAGCTCATTGGCATGACGCCGCAGCAGGCACTGCAAACATTGACTATCAATCCCGCGCGCTTGTTAGGTATCGCCGACGAAGTTGGAACGATCGACGCGGGAAAGAGGGCGGACCTGCTCGTTCTGGCCAGCGATCCACTTCAAGATGTCACTGTTATCCAGCGTCCCGAGAGTCGCGTCCTCATTATGCAAGCCGGTGTCGCCGTTGATCGAGTGTCGTCTTTACGAGCTACCGTAGCCAAGGGCTGAAGCGCCCACGATTCAGTCATCACTTCCAGGCAATGAGATGGAATTGAGCCTAGTCGCAAGAGCGCCGGCTTTAGCATTCACGTGGCGGCTCTCAGCCCGCGGCGGCGCTGCGGTCGGTAGCTCCACTTACGGTTTTTCGGATATGCCGCGGCGAGGTTTGAGCGCGGAGAAAAAATTTGTGCAATCGTAAGAGACGTTTGCTGCGCTCGCGGGCTCAATCATGCCCAGATCGGCCACCTAGAGAGCGGCAACCGTAACCCGTCGTTACTAGTCTTCGGCAGGTGCAGCGTGAGGGCGCGTCCGGCCGAAAGCCTTGAGTCGGTATGCTTCTGCCATCGGGGCCGAAGTCGGCCGTCCAGGCGCAACACCGCGCGAAGGGCATTCCAGGTAAAAAGGAGGCAAGCAACGGTTCGGGAGGGTCGTCGAAAAACCTTGGTTTACGTCGCTCCAAATACCAGTTTACCCTCACTTCGTCTGGCTCGCTTCGGCGCTTTCTCGGTGAACGCTTTCGGCGCACGAAAGGGCGGTGTTCATACACGTGATACTTAGCCTCTGCCAGGAATGATATGAAATTAGCGGCGAAGGTACTCAAACCCGTAACCTCGAGCTTATAAGACCCCGCACTCACCGTTGAGTTTGTCTCATGGCAAAGAATCCTTACCGTCTAAGTCCTCGATGATCGCCTCTTCATCACCGCACCGCCTGCAGTACTGCGGTGGACGGCAAGATTCGCGAGCGTTCTATTTAAAGCGCGATACCGCTATCGCCTTGATGCGTTGACGACTCGGCTGAGAACTCGTGGAGCGCGTTTAGTTTACGAGTATACGTGTTGTCCAATAGGTGTATAAGACAGCCAGTCCTTTAGGCTCTCAGTGGGTGAGGCGGCGCAAATGTTCGGCTTGCCGCCGCTTCGCCTTAGAGCTGAATAAAAGGGACGCAGATCGGATAAACATCCGTGGCCGATCGAGGCGTACGCTGGGGAGTGCTTGGAGCCGCCGCAATCGCACGGTACGCCGTCGTTCCAGCACTCCAAGCGTCGACTTCCGGACGAGTCGTTGCGATCGCGAGTCGCGATGTTCGTCGCGCTCGCGCGTTCGCAGATGACTTTGGTATCGATCGAGTCTTCGACTCATACGACGCTCTGTTAGCAGAGCGTCGTATAGACGCCGTATACATTCCGCTTCCAAACGCGCTCCACGCGCGGTGGGCGATCAGGGCCGCGGAAGCCGGCAAGGCCGTTTTGTGCGAGAAGCCACTAGCGACCAACGCTGCAGACGCGCAAGCGATCGTGGAAGCGTGCGCGCTGCATAAGGTTCCTTTGATGGAGGGCTTCATGTATCGCTTCCATCCGCAGAACCGACGCGTTCGTGACTTAGTTGATGAAGGCGTTATCGGTGAGATCCGGGAGGTGCGCTCTCACCTTTCGGTACGCATTCTGCATCCCGCCAGTTCTGCAAACGTTCGATTCGAGCGAGATCTTGGTGGAGGCGCACTGATGGATATGGGGTGCTACACGGTAGACGTGGCTCGAATGACACTCGGCGGCCTTCCGGAGTTCGTTGTGGCCGCGGCCGATTTCGATGAGCGGCTCAAAGTCGATGTGAGCCTCGCGGGGATCCTCGCCTTCAGTGGTGGACGATTCGGTACGGTAAGCTGCTCGTTCTTAGCTGGCGGCGAAGATTCGTACGTCCTCATCGGAACGAGGGGGACGATCGAAGTTCCCCGTGCATTTATTCCGGGATATGGAAAGCGTGCGGGCGAGGGGCTCGTCATCATCGTCGATGAGAATGGCAACCGGCGCGAAGAACGATTCGCTCCAGTCGATCAGTATCGGCTCATGGTCGACGCGTTTTCCAGCCCCGTGCTGACCGGTGAACCCCCTCCGTATCGTGCATCTGACTCCGTTGATACCATGCGAATTCTCGACGCACTTGGAGCGGCAGCGCTCAAGAATGAAAGCTGTGCAGTAGCTTAAGCGCGCGTGCATGTCGGATTCGAGTCGGGTCGAACGCTACCGCGCGTGAGCTGCGAGCGCCGCCGGAGTCATCCGCGATTCCACGGGCGGCGTCCCGAACGCCGCCGCACCGATTTCGGGGTGACCGACTGGAGAGCCGTCGTCGATCCATAACTCGAGATGCCTCCGGGAAAAGAGTTCATCGATGACCATGAACGCGGCGCCGATGAGCCCAGCCGTGTCACCGAGCGACGAGCGGGTGATTCGCAGGTCGCGAGTGGCGAGCGGCAGGGACCGCCGGTAGACCGTCTCACGGATCGCTGCCAGGAGAGGCTCACCGGCTTTGGCGACGCCGCCGCCGACGAGGATGAGCGACGGATTGAAGATGTTGACGACGGTCGCCAACGCTTCACCGACGAGTCGCCCGCAACGCGCTAGGAGTTCCACGCTGAACGGGTCGCCATGCTGCGCCGCCTCGCCTACGTCGGCTGCGGTGATCCGATTTCCCCGAGCGGCGACTTCGGCCAGGTGGCGGCTGCGTCCATCTTCAGCTGCACGTTGGCCATCGCGTGCCAGTGCGTCCCCGCCGGCGAGCGCCTCGAGACACCCGAGGTTGCCGCACCGACAAATAACGCTCGCACCGTCCACCGCGGCCACGTGGCCGAGGTCCCCTGCACAGCCTTGGGCTCCGCGGTGGAGCCGGCCTCTCGAGATAAGTCCCGAACCAATACCGGTGCCAATTTTGAGATAGACGAGATCGCGTTCGCCTCTGCCACGGCCGGCGCGAAGCTCGCCGAACGCCATGGTGTTTACTTCATTATCCACCCAAACGGGGACGCGATAGCGCGCCGCCAACCGGTCGCGCACCGGATAGCCGTCCCACCCAGGCATAATCGGGGGCGCCACCGGTCGGCCGGATGCGAATTCCACCGGGCCCGGTAGGCCGATCCCGACGCCCCACACCGCAACTGGCGGATCGTCGGGACGATCGGCGAGCAGCTGCCCGAGAAGGAAATCCAATCGATCGAGCGTCCGGTCGGGGCCCCCGGCGATGTCGCACGGCTCTTCGTACCGCGCGAGCAGCTTGCCGCGCAGATCGACGAGGCCGACACTAACGCTTGACGCTCCGATGAAGGCGACCAGCAGGTGTCCGGCTTCCGCGCGAAAGCGTAACTGACGACCGGCCCGGCCGCCGGTAGAGGGACCGAGATCACCGTCCTCAACCAGGCCTCGGTCGATGAGCTCGGAGACGCGTTGCGCGATGGCGGTGCGCCCCAGCTTCGAGACCCTGACGAGATCGGGACGCGTGTAGCCTTCTTGCGACCGAAGCAGATCGAGGACCGTCACGAGACTGTTGACATGATCCCGCGAAAAGGTCGTCTCGTTGTTCTGAGGCAGGTCCAACCTCTCACTTCCGCCCGACTGCCAACTGGGTTTTGGGTATCGGCTGCGCAAGGTCACGCGTAAGCTCAGCGCTGTGGCGTCGTCGTTCTTCTCTTTCCAAGGGTACTTCTACCGAATTTCTGTTGACTTTAGCACGTAAGCGGCGTAACGTCCATTTGACCGAGTCAACCGTTTTTAATCCTGTTTTTGTGAACCCGCTCGATAAAGCAGATCGGAACGCCCGAATCGGCCCGTCGGCGAAGGTCGCCGAACAAATTGTTGGTCCGTCAGTTTGTTCAGACTATTGCCGCCGAGCTCAATCACGAGCAGGTCAAGGAAAGGATCGCCGTGCCATGCCCACGACTATGCAGGCGGCTGTTTTCCGCGGCCCCGATCGACTGCAAGTAGAGGATGTGCCACGCCCGGATCCCGGACCGGGAGAGGTGCTCTTGAAAGTCGCGCGGTGTGGAATCTGCGGCACGGATTCGCACATCTTTCGCGGGAACTTTCCCGCGCCAAATCTGCCGCTGATCATCGGACACGAGTTTGCCGGCGTCGTTGACGCCGTCGGGCCGGGCGTATCGCACGTGGACGTCGGCGATCACGCGACAGCCGACATCAATATTGCCTGCGGCACCTGCTGGTTTTGCCGGCACAACAGCAAGCTGTTCTGCCGCTACGTGAATCAACTCGGCGTTCACCATGCCGGCGGAATGGCCGAGTTCGTCGTCGTGCCGGCGGTGAACGTCTACAAGCTTCCATCAACGATGCCATTCGAACACGCGGCGTTCATCGAGCCGCTCGCGTGTGCGATCCACGGTCAAAATCGTATCGCGGTCAAAATGGGCGAGACCGTCTTGATCATTGGTGCCGGTCCTATGGGTCTCATGCACGCCGCGCTCAGCAAGCTGCGCGGCGCTTCGAAGGTGATCGTGTCCGAACCAGCCGCGGATCGCCGCGCGCGCGCTCACAGTGTCGGTAGCGACCTGGAAATCGACCCACTCAACGAGGGTTTAGACGGCATCATGGACGCAACGGACGGCCGCGGTGCCGACGTGGTGATCGAGGCCGTCGGCCGTCCCGCCACGTACACGCAGGCGATTGAATTGGCCCGCCGCGGTGGTCGCATCTTAGCCTACGGTGCAGCTCCGCCGGATGCGACAATCGCCGTACATCCTTTCGAGATCTACTCGAAGGAGCTCACGATCGTCGGTTCCTATGCCGGAACGTACGAGACGTGGCCGATCGCGATCGACATGATCGGCAGCGGGCGCATCGACCCAAGCCAAATCGTCGACTCTGTCCGGCCTCTCGCCGACGTTGCAGCAGCGCTTGAGAGCTTGGAGACCGACAAGTCCGTCGTCAAAGTGCAAGTCCAAATCGAACCCGCGTCTTAGCAAAGGAATCGGAAGAATGCGCAAATACCTCGCCGCCGGCGCAGTCGCCGCCCTTACCGCGGCGTTTGCCCTCGGAGTCAACGCGAAGCCAGCGACGCCGGTCACACTGCACGCTATCTTCCTGCCCGCGACGTGGGGCACCGTCGTTAAGACGACGCTCGCGCCGGAATACGAACGTGAAACCGGCGTAAAAGTGGACGTTCAACTCATCGCGCGAGATGCGATCCACGACAAGATGGCCACCTTGTTCGCAGGCAAAGACTCGAGCTTCGACATCTTCAATCTCGACTATAACTGGATTCCCGAATTCGGCGGTGCCGGGAACCTCCTCGATATGGGCGACGTCTTGCGCGGCGGCGATCGGAACGATTTCTTTCCGCTTGCACTTCGGGTCGCTACTTGGAACAACAGACTCTACGGCATCCCGCAGACGGTGCACCCGGCGCTGCTTTGGTACCGCTCCGATATTTACGGTGAACCGGCGATCAAGGCAGACTACCGCAAGCAGACCCACAGCGATCTCGCGCCTCCGAAGACCATGAGCGAGTGGCTGCGACAGGCCGCCTTCTTCAACGGGCGCACCATGGCCGGGCACAAGACCTATGCGTGGGCCGCGCAGGCTGCCAAGGGGTTCGGAAACGTCCACACCTGGTTGTCATTCTTTTATACCTATGGCGGCCACCCGTTTAATGGGGACTTCTCCCATTCGACGTTGAGCACGCCGCAGGGCGTCGCCGGCACGCGGGACTGGGCCGAGATGATGAAGTACATGCCGCCCGGCGCAAACGGTTTCACGTACGACGACGTGACGACTGCGGCGCAGCAGGGCACGGTCGCGACGGCTTTGCAGTGGTCGTGGGGCGCGTTCGCAGTGGACGATAAGGCGAATTCTCGCACCGTCGGCAAATGGGAGTTCACCCAAATTCCGTCAGCGGTCGCTGGGCAGCCGAGCCATCCGCATTTGGCCGAGTGGGTCATCTCGGTCTCGAAATACAGCCGCAATGCGGACGAAGCGAAGAAGTTCGTCGCGTGGCTTGAAACCAAAAAGAATGACGTCGTCCAGGCGTCACTCGGCGGCGGCGACCCGGTGCGCATCTCCAGCTACTCAAATCCCAAGCTGACCCAAGAGTCGGTCGCCGGCACGAGCGTCAAGCGATTCCGCCGGTATCCGCAAGTCATGATTGCCATGAAGAACGCGATGCCGCGGCCGTTCTTCCCGAACGAGGAACGCTGGGAAACCACCGTGACATCACCGCTGCAGGCCGTTCAACTTCAGCAAGTGGCAGCTGCGCCCGGGCTTGCGGAGGCCGATAAGGCCGTCGATGCATCACTACAGCGGTAAAGCACGACGCCGTTGAAAGCGCCCGTTAAGTCGGCGACCGCAGCTGCGGAAGTCGGCGGTCGCGGTGCAGACCGCGTTCGCGCAAGCGGCGCGCGGTCGAGACGCCGCTGGGGCTCGGTCGTTCCAATGGTGCCGGGCTTACTCGTCCTCGTGCTCTTGTCGGTGTATCCGACGCTCTACTCGCTCAGTGCATCCCTGTATCGGTGGAACTTAGCGAGCTCGGCGCCTCGGCGGTTCGCGGGCTTGCACAACTACGTGCTGCTCCTGCAAGACCCATCGTTCTGGCATTCCATTCTCGTCACGCTCGAATACGTCGGCGCCTCGGTCGCGATCGAGCTGGCCCTGGGACTCGGCGTCGCCTTGCTGTTCTTCAGAAGATTTCCCGGCGACCACTTTCTGCGCGCGCTGCTGATCCTGCCGATGGTCGTCGCCCCCGTCGTCGTCGGCTTACTCTGGCGCTACATGCTCAACGTGCAGTTCGGCATCATGAACTATTTCGTCTCGCTGCTCGGCATGCCGCGCGTCGACTTCCTCGGCGATCCGGCGTGGGCTCTTCCGACGCTGATACTGATCGACATTTGGCAATGGACGCCCTTTACGTTCCTCATCATGCTCGCAGCGCTGCAGGGCATTCCCGAAGACGTCTTGGAGGCGGCGCGTATCGACGGTAGCCGAAACGTACGAATCTTCTTCGATCACATGCTACCGCTGATGCGCTATCCCATCGCCGTGGCGCTCGTCTTACGCTTGCTCGACGCCTTTCGCGTGTACGACACAATTTATATGACGACCCGCGGCGGTCCGGTCGATGCGACCCAGACACTTTCGTGGCAGATCTACGATGCCGGATTCAAGTCCTTCGACGTTGGCTATGCCGCGGCATACTCATGGCTGATGCTTATCCTCGTCCTCGTGGTCGCCACCGTGGTCCTTCGCGTTATGTTTCGAAAGAGTGACTTCGCATGAGCGCTGTTACGATGAACGTTCCCGCCGTCCGCGGCAAGCGGCTTCGTTATCGGCAGCTGACAATCGCCCTCCAAATCACGTGCGCGGTCGTCGCGACGCTGATCTTCCTCGGGCCGATCATTTGGATGATCAGCACGGCGATGAAGACGGGAAATCAAGCGTTCAGTGCGATTCCGTCGCTCCTCTTTGCCCCGACGCTCGCCAACTTTTCGCACGTTTTTGCGGAGAGCAGCTTTGCAGGAGCATTGTCCACGAGCGCGTTCACGGCGAGCGTTTCCACGACTCTCGCGCTTGTGCTCGGCGCGGGCATTGCGTACCCCTTGGCGCGACAACGTCAGGGCGTCGTACAGCAGCAATTAGCGATGTGGATTCTGTCGCTGCGCGTCCTTCCGCCGATCGTGGTCATCATCCCGTTGTTCTTACTGCTTCGAGCGGTCGGACTCACGGGGACGATCTGGGCTCTCGTGGTCCTCTACACGTATATGAATCTACCGCTGACGGTCTGGCTGCTACGCGGATTTTTCGCCGATCTTCCGGTCGAGATCGAGGAAGCGTCCTTCGTCGATGGCGCTAGCCGGATGCGCTCCTTTTTTGGAATCACGTTGCCGTTGGTGTTGCCCGGAATCGTATCTACCGCTTTGCTCGCGTTCATCTTCGCCTGGAACGAGTTTCTGTTCGCCAACATCCTAACCGGTGCGAACACCCGGACCGCTCCGGTTGCGCTAACCGAATATGTCAATCCCGTGAGCGTGGAATGGAATAATATCATGGCTGCCGGCACGTTCGTCGTCTTGCCGGTTTGGTTAGGAGCCCTTCTCGTGCAGCGTTATATGGTGCGCGGCATGACATTCGGCGCGGTGAAATAATGGCCATCGAATCTTCCCCCGCTACCGCACTTCCCCGGCAAGATGCGGCTCGGACTGCCGGTATTGAGTTCGAAGGCGTCTCGGTCACGTATCCCGACGGGACGGTGGCGGTACGTGATCTCAACCTCAATATCCGCAAGGGGGAGCTCGTCGTTCTCGTCGGACCGTCGGGCTGTGGGAAATCCACTGCGCTCAGAGCGCTGGCAGGTTTGCAGGACATCAGCGGCGGCCGCGTGATGATCGGTACGCGCGACGTCACCGATCTCGATCCTCAGGATCGCGACATTGCCATGGTGTTCCAGAACTACGCGCTCTATCCGCACAAGACGGTGTACGAAAATCTCGCGTATCCGCTGCGCGTGCGCAATGTCGGGAAGGCTGCGATGGACGATCAGGTGCAGCGCACGGCCAATCTCCTCGCGTTAACGCCCTTGCTCCACAGGAAACCACGGGCGCTCTCCGGCGGGCAGCGTCAACGAGTCGCGATGGGTCGTGCCCTCGTCCGCGACCCGGTCGCGTTCCTGATGGATGAGCCGCTGTCGAACCTCGATGCCGCGCTCCGCGTCGAGATGCGAACGGAGATCCTCGCCCTGCATCATCAGCTCGGCGTCACGACCGTCTACGTGACACACGACCAAGTTGAAGCGATGACGATGGGCGATCGCGTCGCGGTGATCCGCGCGGGAATGCTTCAGCAATTCGATAGTCCGCAGACGCTCTACGAACGACCCCGCAACGTCTTCGTGGCGAGCTTCGTCGGCAGCCCCGCGATTAATTTGGTCATGGCGCGGGTCATGCCCGACCGCGGAGGCTTCGTCGCTGCGGGCCACGAGATTCGGCTCCCCGCAAGTCGACTTGGCGACCTCTCTCAATTGGCACCTGGAGCCGAGGCTATCGTCGGGATCCGGCCCGAGGCGTTTGGCCACCGCCAGGATCCGGAGCACGACGTCCCCATCTCCGTGCTGCCGAGCCTCGTCGAGTTCCTCGGCTCAGAACTTTTCGTGCGTTTTAGCGTGGGAGGCCCGGAAGCCGGCTCCCCGGCCTTGGTCGCGCCAGAGGATACCCTCGTGCAAGTCGACGACACGCTGATCGGCAAGCCATTCGTCGCGCGGCTCGATACGCGCAGCCGCTGTACGACGGGTGTGCAGTCGACGTTGTGGTTCTCGAGCAACGATATCCTCCTTTTTGACGCACAAACCGGGGCCGCAATTTCGAGCGCCCCATTAGGCACATGACGGTGCTCGCAAGAATCCATATCGCCAAGATCGGCGCGTTAAGACTTCACTCAGCCGCGTAGGGGGGAAACCTGTGAAGTATAGCTATGATTCGCTCGTTTACTATGGTGAATCGGTAACGGACGGCATCGCGCGCGTTGCGAAATTCGGATACGACGCGATCGAACTTGTCGGCGAACCCGCGCAGTATAACGTCAAAGAGGTTGGAGAGCTGTGTCGAAAACACGGCGTTGAGGTTTCGTCGATCTGCTCGATCTTCTTCGGCGATGAGCGCGACCTCGTCTCCGTCGATCCGGCGAACCGCCGTAAAGCCGTTCAGTATGTCAAAGACGTAGTCGACCTCGCCGCGGGCGTTGGCGCCGCCATGGTCATCGTGCGGCCGGCTCCGTTCGGGAAAATCTCCCCGGGCGCTGCGGCGGAGAGTGAATGGGAATGGGCCGTCGCAGGCATCCAGGAGAGTGCAGATTACGCGCAGTCGAAAAACGTGCGACTGTGCATCGAGGCATGGAACCGTTACGAGACCTATTTTGCCAACCGTCTCGACGAATGTTTGGAGTTGATGCGCGCCGTGAATCGGCCCAACGTCGGCGTGATGGGCGATACGTTCCACATGGCGATTGAAGAAGAATCGATCGCTGAGGCGTATCGGCGGGCCGGGAAAGACCTCTTCCACGTCCATTTCGCTGACAGCAACCGCGCGGCACCGGGCAGAGGACACACCGACTTCAAACCGATCGTCCAGGCGCTCAAGGACATCGGTTATCAGGGATATATTTCGTTCGAGCTGTTGCCGGCAGCCGCGGACGTTTTCGGCACACTGAAGAGCGGCGGAGGCAAGGAGTTCTTCGACGATTACACGAGGCTCGCGATCGACACCATCAAGCGGGTCGAAGCCGAAGTCGCTGCGGTGTAGCGATGAGATACGGCGCGAGCACGTTTATCTGGGTTTCGCCCTTTTCGAATCAGACGATGGATTTGGTCGACAAGGTGAAATCTCTCGGATTCGACATCATCGAAATTTGTGTCGAAGACCCAGACACGATCGAGACCGCTGCGATCCGGCCTCATCTGGACAGCGTCGGTCTTCAGGCATCGGTGTGCGGAGCGTTCGGCCCCGGCCGCGATATCAGCTCGGATGATCCGGTCGCGCGCGAGGGCGGGATCGCCTACATCAAGCGCTGCGTTGACATCGCGTCGGCTCTCTCGGCGCCTAGCGTTATCGGACCGATGTACTCGGCGGTTGGGAAAACGCGATCGCTGAGCGAGCATGAGCGCGAGAAACAACGGTTGTTGGCGATCGAAAACATCAGACTCGTCGCCGATTACGCGGCGGAGCGCGGCGTTCGCCTTGCCATAGAACCGCTCAATCGCTTCGAGACGGATTTCCTCAACACGGTCGAGCAGGCCATGACGTTCTTGTCGCGCGTCGACAGGGAAAATGTCGGGCTGCTTCTCGATACGTTCCACATGAATATCGAGGAAGTCAGCATTCCCGATGCGCTGAGGCGTGCAGGCAGCAAGGTCTTCCATTTCCACGCATCGGCGAACGACCGCGGCACCCCCGGCCGGGATCATCTGCCGTGGCCGGAGATCGTCGCGGCGCTGCGCGAGATCCGCTACGAGGGCCCCGTGGTCATCGAGTCATTCACGCCGGAGGTCCGTGAAATTGCGCGCGCGGTCTCGATCTGGCGCCCCCTCGCGCAAAGCCAGGACGCATTGGCGCGAGATGGGCTCGGCTTCTTGAAGACGGCGTTCGCGGCCTGAGACGGCTGTACGTACCATCGTCTCTCAGCGAGCACCTTTCGCCGTTGCCCGTTCATGAATTTTTCGTCGTTCGGATTGGAGCGCGCGCTGCATGGCCCTTTCGAAGCTCGGATATCAAGCAAACTGCTGGGGGCCGCTCGGCGGCGACGCGGTCGGCGTTACTTCAATTAAGGACCTGTACTATCGAACGTTCGCGGACATGAGTCGTGCGTTCGCCGACATCGGAGAAGCCGGCTATCAGGGCGTCGAGATCTTCGACGGCAACCTAGTCGACTACGCGGACCGCTCAAGCGACCTCGCGCGCCAGCTCGCGAACGCCGGCTTGACGCTGGTCGCGGTCTACAGCGGCGGCAACTTCATCTTCCCGGACATCCTTGACGAAGAGCTGTGGCGGATCGAGCGGGTCGCGGGGCTAGCCGCGATCGCGGGCGCCCTGCACCTGGTCGTCGGCGGCGGCGCGAAGAGCAGCGCGGGCGCGGCCGACGACGATTACAAGCGGCTCGCTGAGGCGCTCGATCGCGTCGTCGCGATCGCCGAGAAGCACGGCATGTCCGCTCAATATCACCCTCACCTCACCACGATCGTCGAGACGCCGGAGCAGGTCGCGCGGATCCTCTCGCTCTCGCGCATCCAGTTTTGTCCTGACACGGGGCACCTCGCCGCCGGTGGCGGCGACCCGGCACGTTTGATCGCCGATCATTTCGATCGGATCGGCTATGTCCACCTCAAGGGCCTCCAACGCGAGCCTTTCGCCTTCACTCCGATCGACCGCGGAGATGTCGATCTCTCTGGAGTCGTGGGGCTTCTCGAGAAGCGCTCGTTCGAGGGGTGGGTGACCGTGGAGTTGGACGCCTGGGACGACCCGAAAGCCGCCGCGGCGCAAAGTCGGCGCTTTCTCAACCACACTTCGCGCTAGGACTGGGTGCCGCGACGCGCCCGGCTGGAGAATCGATATGACGTTCTCGTGGAAAATGCTGGCGAGCCTGACGGCAGTGACGCTGGCGGTTCAGCTCCCCGGCGCTCAGGCACAAGGAACCGGTCCGACCGCGCAGCTGGCGCGACTCAGCGGTGTGGTCTTGAGCAACGGTCCCAACGGCGAGAGGCCGTCGCTCTCGAACGCGGTCAGATCATCGAGTACATCGTCGGCCGGCGAGTCGATGCCTTCGCGCGCAAGTCGCGGGCGGTCGATCGTTCGCAGCCGCCCGTCCTCGAGGTCGTGGGGCTCTCGGGACGGCAGAAGCCGCTGGACGTATCGCTCCAACTTTACGCCGGCGAGGTGCTCGGCATCGCAGGGCTGCTCGGTGCGGGACGCAGCGAGCTCGCGCGCGTCATCTGCGGGATCGATCCGCCGGTTTCGGGAGAGATCCGCGTGCGCGGGACCCCGGTCGCAACGGCGTCACCGCAGGGTTCGATCGCCTCGGGTATCGCGCTGATTCCGGAGGACCGCCGCACGCAGGGGCTTATCCTCGATCACACTGTCGCGGCGAACATGAGCTTGCCAACAATCGACCGCTACGCGCGATGGTCGTTCGTCCAGGACCGAAAGGCGCAATTGGTCGTCTCCGCGCTGGTGGAGCGGCTGCGCATCAAGACGCGCTCGGTCAACGTCCCAGTGCGGACGCTCTCCGGCGGCAACCAGCAGAAGGTCGTGCTCGGCAAATGGCTCGCCGCCGAACCGGACATCCTGGTCCTCGACGAGCCGACGGCCGGCGTCGACATCGGGAGCAAGTCCGAGATCGTCGACCTCATCCGGCAGCTCGCCGACGCCGGCAAGGCGGTCATCATGATCTCCTCGGAGCTCGCGGAGCTGCTCTCCGTCAGCGACCGCATCCTGATCTTGAGTGGCGGTCGCATCACGCGGGAGATCCCGGGCAGCGAGATCGACGCGTGGGCGCCCTCCGACGCCGACGCCGCAGCGAAGATCAGCGCAACCGAGCAGGCGCTGCAACTCGCGATCCAGGAAGCGGAGGCAGTCAGTGCCTGAGGCCGGGAAGACGACCGTTCTAGCCGGACAGACACCGTCGTCGCGACGCGCCGTGCCCGCCGTGCTTCAGGAATGGCGGCAATATGTCATCTACGGCGGCTTTCTCGTTCTCTTCGTCTTCTTCGCGATTGTGCTTCGCGACAGTGGCTTCGTCCAGCCAAACAACCTGCTGAACATCGTCCGGCAGACGACGATGATCGCTGTCATGGCCGCCGCGATGACTTTCGTCCTCTCGGCCGGGGAGATCGACCTCTCGGTCGGGGCTGTCGCCGGCTTAGCCTCCGTGACGACGGCGCTCACGATCGCGCGCTTCGGTCCAGTCGGTGGGATCCTCGTCGGCCTAGCCACCGGTCTGCTCGTCGGTCTGATCAACGGGCTGCTCACCACGCGCGTCGGGATCCCGTCGTTCCTGGTCACACTTGCTATGCTCGGTGTGACAACGGGGAGCGCGATGTGGGTCAGCCAGACGGCCGCGATCCCGATCCTGAGTGACGCCTACAACTTCGCGTTCGGCTCGGGAAATGTCGGGCCCATTCCCACGCTACTCATCTGGTTCTTGGCGGTCACTGTCGTCGCTCACGTCAGTCTCAAGAAAACGAGCTTCGGCCGTAAGGTCCTCGCGACCGGGGGAAGCGAGACGGCGGCGCGCTACAGCGACGTTGACACGCGCTCGATCAAATTCCGGGTCCTGCTCCTGAGCTCCACGGCCGCGGCGCTCGCCGGGATGCTCTATGCCGGCCGCCTCCACTCCGGACGCTTCCAGCTCGGCCAGGGCGACGAACTTTCGGTGATCGCCGCTGCGGTTCTCGGTGGGACTAGCCTCTTCGGCGGGACGGGCACGGTGGCCGGATCGGCGATCGGGGCGCTGATGATCGGACTGATCAACAACGGCCTCATCCTCATGGGGCTCGATTTTAGCCAGCAGCTTATCGCGCGCGGCGTGATCATCATCCTCGCCGTCGCGATTGGCCGAACCCGCTCCGCGAGCTGATCGGCTTTGTAGTCTTCGAGGCGAGATCTCATGCGACGCTCGGTTTTCATTGTGGGATGGAGAGGAACGCGATTGAAGCACGACCGTAGGCGGCCTTACCGTTTTACCGATCCGCCCTTCTTCTTTCAGTAACGCCACTTCTACCCAAAATTTATTGACTTTTGCACATCAGCGGCGTAACGTCTATTGAACCGAATTACATCTGGCCACAGCTCCACTTTACGGGACGCGCCTAGGCGGATTCACGCGCGATCGTCGTCTGTGGAGTCGTATCTTGGTCGACCGTTCTGTTTACCAGCACCCCCAGCGGTCGCTGACCAAGGAGAGGCGATGTTCCGCTATACCGCAGAGATTCTGCCATACCACGACTATCCGCTCGAAACGGCGATCAGCGAGCTAGCCGGACTCGGTTTCAGCGAGGTCAACCTCTGGACGTCCGCGCCCCCGCTCGGCCATCACGTGAACCCGGGGGACGACCCGGGGAAGATTTTGGCGGTCCTCGACCGCTACCACATGAAGCCGTGCGGGCTAACCATGTACGGCAAGAATCAAAACGAGATGCTTGAGCGCATCGACTTCGCCCGTGACCTCGGGATCGACACGATCGTCTTCGACTGCGAAGCGAACTACACCGACTTCGTGGGCTCGTTTCTTCCGCCGCTCGTCGAAGCCGGTGCCCGTGCGGGTGTCCGGATCGCGGTAGAAAACCATCTGACCGTTCCCTTCAGCGCCGACTTCGAGAAGGGCGGCAATGAGGAGCGTCGCTGGGACGAGGGCGTTGACACGCTCGCGCAGATTAAGCGTCTCGTGCGCGACATCGACCATCCGAATCTCGGCGTGTGCCTCGCGCCGCCGCACCTGTGGGTCATGGGCGAAACGATCAGCGAGGCCATCACGTTTCTGGCGGAACGCAAGCGGCTCTACTACTACTATATCTGGGACATCGATCGCGCGTACCGGCATGGCGTCGATGGGCTGAACTTCGGTCCGGGGGAGAAGCAGCTGCCGCGCACCGACGGGACGCTCGACCATGCCGTCCCGCTAGGAACGCTCGAGCGCGTCGATTACGAGGGCGCGGCCAGCTTGAAGTGCCACGGCACGGGTGGCTGGCCTTTAGACAAGGTCACCGCCGAATTGCGAAAAGCGGACGCGTACGTCAAGTCGTGCTTGGCGCGAATCGGAGCCGGCGAGCGAGAGCCCGTTCCTTCATAATTCGGCTCGTCGTGCGACGACACCGTAGCGTGATCCGAATTGAGGTAACGCAATGAGGACGATAGTCAAGGCGCCGCCTGCGCAAACTCAGCGCGCGGGGCGGATCGCGGGCCGGCGTTTGGACGCGAATCCAGCGTTCCTCCTGCTCGCGCCCGCCCTGATCATCCTCCTGGCGATGACGATCGGTCCGGCGATCTTCATCTTCGGCGCGAGCCTTTTCAACGTGGAACTGATGAACGCCGGAGCCGCACGTTTCGTCGGTGTCGGAAACTACATTCAAACGCTGACAAATCCCAATGTGTGGTGGGGGCTGGCTGCCACGTTCTTCTTCGTTGTGGTTGCCGTGGCGATCGAACTGGTCCTCGGTTTATTCGTCGCCTTACTGCTGGCCCGAAAGCTCCCGGAGAGCAATCTCATGTCGGCGCTGATCCTGTTGCCGATGGCGATGACGCCGGCGGTCTCGGCGTTGATCTGGCGCGAATTGCTCGATCCGAACTTCGGTTGGGTGAGCTATTACTTGCAGGCTTGGCACATCACTGCACAGCCGATCGCATGGCTGAGCGGCTCGACCACGGCATGGATCGCCCTCATCGCACTGAACGTATGGCAGTGGACGCCGTTCGTCGCGCTGATCCTGCTCGCCGGGTTGCAGGGAGTTCCCGACGACGCGCGTGAGGCCGCGATGCTCGACGGTGCCAACGACTGGCAACTGTTTCGGTACATCACGCTTCCGCTTTTGCGTCCCTTCATCGCGATTGCGCTGCTGCTCCGTGTCATCGATGCGTTCAAGACGTTCGATATCATCCAGGTTCTGACCGGTGGCGGTCCGGGCACAGCGACGGAAACGATCAACTTGATGATCTATCGCGTTGCGCTGCAGGACTTTAACGTCGGCGCAGCTTCAGCGTTGGGTGTTTTCTTCCTGATCATCCTCGTGATCATCGTGCAACAACTCCTCAAAATCTTCGCACGCTACACTGACATTCTGGAGGGCTGAGCATGCGCATCGTACAGCGTTCGACCGACGTCGTATTCCGCGTCGCCCTCTGGCTCTGCGCGCTTGCCGCGCTGTTCCCGATTCTGTGGATGATTTTGTCGTCGTTCAAACCACAAGACGTCGTGCAAGCGATACCGCCGGTCTGGTCATTTACGCCCACGCTCCAGAACTACACAGACGCCCTCACCGGCAGCGCATCGATTGGAGCGCTTGTCGTCCACAGTTTTGTGGTGGCAACGTTGTCAACGGTGTTGACGCTGCTGACCGCTCTTCCCGCGGCGTACGCCCTAACGCGCATTCGCTTCGGCGGAAAACGCTTTGTGGGAGACTGGATCCTCTCCACGATCATGTTCCCGCCCGTCGTGTCGGCTATCCCGGTTTTCATCTTAGTCGGAAAGCTGCGGCTAACCGATACCTATCCCAGCCTCATCATCCCTTACGCAGCGTTCAACTTGCCGATCGCGATTTGGCTGCTGCGGAGCTTCATCCGGCAGATACCGGTTGAAATCGACGAAGCCGGACGCATTGATGGGCTGACGCACTTCGGGGTCGTGCGGCGACTGATCTTTCCGCTCGTCGCTCCAGGTCTGGCGGCGGCGGCTATCCTCAGTTTTCTCTTCTCGTGGAATGAATTTCTCTTCGCGTTGACGCTGACGCGCTCATACGTCAAGACGGCTCCGGTCGGGGTCATGGAATTCACGGGTATGTATGGCACCCAGTGGGGCGCTTTGACAGCAGCGTCGACGATCATCGCCGCCCCCGTTCTCGTGCTGACGCTGATTCTACGTCGACGCATCATTCAAGGTATGACGTTCGGTGCTGTCAAGTAAGGAGAGTTCATGCGCGCAGCTTTGCTTCCGGGCAACAAAGAAGTAACCGTCACTGATCTCGCGGAGCCGCAGCCGGGTCCTGAAGAGGTTCTCGTGCAGATCAAGGCGTCTGCGATCTGCCGAAGCGACATGAGCCTGTATTACGGACGGCCTATCGTCGGTGGGACGGGCGCGGGTATCGGGCAAATCGTTCCCGGTCACGAACCCTGCGGAAGCATCGCAGCTGTGGGTTCCGGCGTCGTGAACCTCGAGGTCGCCGACCGCGTAGCCATCCACCTCGCCGTCGGCTGCGGGATGTGCCGCTACTGTTTGAGCGGATTTCGCATGCTTTGCCCGACATGGAAGTGCATCGGGTTCGACGTGCACGGAGGCGATGCAGAGTATCTGGTCGTCCCGGCAATCAATTGCATGAAGTTGCCCGATGAGATGTCCTTCGAAGCGGGAGCGTTATCGACCGACCTCATGGGCACGCTTTACTACGCCCAAAAGCGGCTCAATGTGTCGGGGACCGATGTCTGCGTCGTCTTCGGTCTGGGCCCGATGGGGGCCGCGGGGATTATGGTTGCTAAAGCGCGAGGCGCGACCGTCGTCGCCATCGACGTGCTCGACGTTCGTCTGGAAATGGCGCAGAAGCTCGGTGCGGACGAGCTCGTTAACAGCAAAAGCTCCGATCCTGTCGCCGCGATAACGAAGTTCACCGACGGCCTCGGCGCCGATGTCGCTATCGATTGCTCCGGAAACCCTGCGGCTCAAAACGCGGCGCTGAACTGCGTGGGCAAGTTCGGGCGTGTTGCATTTATCGGCGAGTCGCGCGAAACGACGATCAATCCGAGCGACCAGATGATCCGTAAGTTGCTGACGGTGATCGGCGCTTGGTATTTTCCGCTTTATGAATATGACGAAATCGCGCGCTTCATCATGCGCCACAAACTGCCGGTCGAAGACCTCATTACGCACCGCTTCTCGATCAACGATGCGCCCGAAGCGTTCCGGATGTTCGACCAACGTGAGACGGAAAAGGCCGTCTTCGTATTCTAACTCCGCCGATCGCGCCCATACGCATCGTTGCTCGCCGGAAACCGCGCACTGTGGTCGGCGCCGCCAAAGATATTTAACTGCTCGTCCGTCCTTTGGAGGAAAACATGTCGGATCGCAAGCTCAGCCGCGGAGCACTGATTACGGGCGCATTAGGAACGGGCGCCGCGCTGGCAGCGACGTCGTCGCGGTGGCCGGTGCTCGCGGCTTCGCCGCAGGCCGCGAAGCCGGCGCAGCTTCGTATGATTTACACGACCGTGGAAGCGGACGCGGACGCGATCAAGCTCGTTACGCCGGACTTCCAGCGAGAGACGGGCATCGCGTTGCAGGTTGATACGCAACCCTACAATGCGTTGCAGCAAAAGGTCTTCTCCGAGTTGGCATCATCGAGCTCGTATTACGACATTATGGTGATCGATACGCCCTGGATGCCGTCGTTAACCGGTAAAATCCAGCCGCTGAGCGCGTACCTCGGAAACAAACGCCTGATGGGCAACCAGCTGAATTTATCGGATTTTATCGGCAAGGTGTTTTACGACACGGCTGTATACAATCCGGCGAAATCGTATCTCCATTTTCCGGGTTCACCATCCGAAGTAAACGCCGGAAATATCACGCGCGCCGGCTTTGAGATCTACGGTTTGCCCATACAATCCAACGTCCTGACGATGATCTATCGGAAAGATCTCTTCGACGATCACACAAATCAAGCGGCGTTCAAACAAAAATATGGACGAGCGCTGACTCCTCCGCAGACATGGAACGACTTTACGTCGGTCGCCGAATTCTTCACTCGTCCGGGCCAGCGCCTTTGGGGCACGACGCTGATGTCGGGCAATGGAGACTGGGCGACGGATGATTTCAAAACCTTGCTCGCCGGCTGGGGCGGTAATGGGCATCTCGTCGATGAGAAGTTTCAACCGGCCTTCAACTCATCGGCCGGTGTCGCAGCGCTCAGTTACTATGTCGACTTGATCAATAAGCAGAAAGTCACACCAGCGGGCGTGACGTCCTTTAGCTGGGACGAGGCCGCTTCAACGTTCGGTGCGGGCTTGACCGCGATGAGCATGAACTACCATACCGAAACGCTCAACGGAAATGTGAAGGGCGCGATCGATTATGCGGTGATTCCGAAGGGCCTCGCCCGCGGCCCACATTTCGGTACGTGGATGCTTAGCGTAAACCCGAACTCGAAGAACAAAGACTGGGCCTATCAGGGGATCGTGTGGCTCACGAGTCAAGCTGCGCAAACTAAGATGCTCGCGACGCAACTGCATCCGACGCGCCACTCCGTCTATCGGGCCGCGGAGACGCTCCCGTCGACCAAGAAATTCGGAAAGTTCTATCCCGTTTTGGAGCAGTCGCTTACGGTTGGCGTTGGGCGGCCGCGTCTTAAAAACTACGCTGACGTCGATCATGCCGTGTGGGTCGCCGTCAACAACGCCGCCAGTGGTCGTACTGCGCCGAAGGCCGCGTTGCAGTCCGCAGCCGATCAAGTCACAACGCTCTTGAAGCAAGCCGGCTATCCCTAAATATGGCGACGTTGCGTCGGCCCCGTCTGATCCGCCGATCCATCTCGACGAAGGGATGCTGTCGATCGACATGACGACGGCCAGGGAGGCGGAGCAGAGGACGTCTACGGTACAGACTCCGTCGATCGGCATCGGCATGGCGGGTTACGCGTTCATGGGGCGCGCGCACTCGCAGGCATGGCGCACCGTCGGTCGTGCGTTCGACCTTCCGCTGGTTCCGAGAATGGTCGCAGTCGCGGGACGAGATCGGGAAAAGGTTGAAATGGCGGCGCGCCGCTTCGGTTGGGAGTCGTCTGAGACGGACTGGCGGCGTCTGATTGAGCGCGATGATGTCAATCTCGTCGACATCTGTACCCCAGGGTCGTCGCATGCCGAAATCGCGATCGCGGCACTACGCACCGGGAAGCACGTGCTGTGTGAAAAGCCGTTAGGAAATACGCTTGCCGAGGCGGAGGCGATGGCTCAGGAAGCGGCGGAAGCGGCCGGGCGCGGAGTGCGCGCGATGGTCGGGTTCAACTATCGCCGAGTACCGGCCGCCACGTTCGCACGGCAACTCATCACGGAACGCCGACTCGGCGCTATCCGACACGTGCGCGCCGTCTACTTACAGGACTGGATCGTCGATCCGGAGTTCCCCCTCGTTTGGCGACTACGGGCAGACCAGGCCGGCTCCGGAGCTATCGGTGACATCGGTGCGCATATAGTCGATCTTGCGCAATACTTGCTCGGCGACACGATCGCAGGCGTCAGTGCGCTGAGCGAAACGTTCATCAAAGAGCGGCCGCTGCCGACGGGCGACACCGTTGGTCTCGGCGGGTCGCCCAACACCGCGCGGGGAACCGTAACGGTTGATGATGCCGTCGTCTTTATTGCGCGTTTCACGTGCGGCGCACTTGCGACGTTTGAGGCGACTCGCTTCGCAGCGGGGCGCAAGAACGAGCTTCGTATCGAGATTAACGGCGACCGCGGCTCTCTCGTCTTCGATTTGGAAGCTCTCAACGAGCTGCTCTTCTTCGATCGTACCGAGGAGACTGCAACGCAAGGGTTTCGGCGGATCTTGGTGACGGAGCCGGTACACCCGTATATGAGCGCCTGGTGGCCTCCCGGGCACTTGATTGGATACGAACACAGCTTCACGCACGAGGTACGCGATCTCATTGAAGCGATCGCACTGGGCCGGGAGCCGACGCCGTCGTTTGAAGACGGCCTTCAGGTACAGTGTGTCCTCGACGCCGTGAGTCGTAGCGCGGCGAGCAGTGCACGGTGGACGGAAATTCCGAAAGAGCCGCGGTTACGCGCAGGAAGCGAGATGTTGCAATGAACCGACCGATGACCCTGTTCACCGGACAGTGGGCGGATCTACCGCTACGCACGATTTGTGAAAAGACTTCCGCGTGGGGCTACGATGGGCTCGAGCTCGCCTGCTGGGGCGATCACTTTGAAGTCGACAAAGCGCTTGCGGACGATACGTATGTCATCGAGAAGCGGAAGTTGCTCGAATCGTACGGTCTCGGTTGTTGGGCGATCTCAAACCATCTTGTTGGCCAAGCCGTCTGCGATCATCCGATCGACGTGCGGCACAGAAACATCCTGCCGTCGCGAATTTGGGGCGACGGCGACCCGGAAGGCGTGAGGCAACGCGCCGCTCGTGAAATGATGGACACCGCACGAGCAGCTGCGAGATTCGGCGTCAAAACCGTTCTCGGTTTTACCGGCTCCAAGATTTGGATTACGCTGGCCGGCTTTCCGCCGGTACCACCCGAGATGATCGAAGACGGCTACCGCGACTTCGCGGATCGCTGGAATCCGATCATCGACGTCTTCGATGAAGTCGGCGTCCGGTTCGCGCATGAAGTTCATCCATCCGAGATCGCCTACGACTACTGGACCACGAAGCGGACGTTGGAAGCGATCGGGCACCGCAGTGGATTCGGCCTGAACTTTGATCCAAGTCACTTCATGTGGCAAGATCTGGATCCGGTGGGTTTCTTGCAAGACTTCGCGGATCGAATCTACCACGTCGATTGCAAAGAGTCGGTGCGTCACCTCGATGGTCGCAACGGTCGTTTATCTTCGCATCTGCCGTTCGGTGATCTCCGCAGAGGCTGGGATTTTGTGTCCGTCGGTCACGGAGACGTTCCCTGGGAGCACTGCTTTCGCACGCTAAATGCCATCGGCTACGATGGTCCCATCTCAATTGAATGGGAGGATTCCGGAATGGATCGCGAGGTCGGCGCACCAGAGGCGCTTGCATTTTTGCGGAAGCTGAATTTCAGCGCACCAACGACCGCCTTTGACGCTGCATTTTCAAGCGCGGCCTCTTCCCCGTAGCCCCACGCGGACGTCTCTCAGGCGCGAGCGCCGAAAGGCATCGAGTACGCAATTCCGCTTTACGAAGTAAGTAATTGGTGCATTCCGGACACTTAGTGGAAGTGCAAGATCCCCGTGATAGCGAGTAACGCAAAAGTCACGATGCGCTAATTACAAGAGAACTTAGGCAGCCTATGCGGTTGTTAAAGAACAGAAACATGACGAAATCCTTACGACAGGTGCACCACAACCCCTAATACACAAAAGTGGGGTCCGATACTAAAAGCGCGCGTCGATCTGTTGGAAGGAGGTCACGAACCGCTACGTAGTCTTTTTGGACGCGGCATTTCGGAGTGCGCACTCTAGCCGAGACGTCCACAGCGCGCGCAAAGTGAGTGACGCAATGGTAACGCTCGAGAATCGGTTGGAGCGAATAAGTTTTGGACGCTCAAGACGGCCGTTGCTTAGGACGATCCTCTCGCTGGACGAGCAATGCGGGCGTGTAGAAAAAAGCCGTCGCCTTAACGACGGCTCCCTCCCACTGCCTAATTATCGGGACGTCGTCCGTATTTCGCGATCTCTTGGCTGACGTCTGGCAACGGCAAGCTCAAATTGAACCCGTAGCGGCAATCTCAAATTGAACCTCTGGGGAGCTTTAGCCGTTCTTTCCGGTCTTCCCGCGGGTACGCAGCCGATGGCTCTGCCCGGTGAAGACGAA
>JAABUQ010002057.1_pt1 | contig 40874 bp, 38 predicted proteins | sample 5560001 | NCBI WGS metagenome assembly JAABUQ01 (sample SAMN10711888, study PRJNA513371) | rock metagenome | isolation source: Antarctica rocks | place: Antarctica: Victoria Land, Finger Mt nord | collected 2015-12-18
CGCCGTCGCTCAACGGATAAAAGGTACCCCGGGGATAACAGGCTCATCTTCCCCAAGAGTCCATATCGACGGGAAGGTTTGGCACCTCGATGTCGGCTCGTCGCATCCTGGGGCTGAAGTAGGTCCCAAGGGTTGGGCTGTTCGCCCATTAAAGCGGTACGCGAGCTGGGTTTAGAACGTCGCGAGACAGTTCGGTCCCTATCCGGTGTAGCCGTAGGAAACCTGAGGAAGGCTGTCCCTAGTACGAGAGGACCGGGACGGACGCAGCTCTCGTGTGCCAGTTGTCCTGCCAAGGGCACGGCTGGTTAGCGACCTGCGGAAAAGATAAGCGCTGAAAGCATCTAAGTGCGAAGCTTGTTCCAAGATGAGGTTTCCCACTGGGTCAACCAGGTAAGGCCCGTGGAAGACGACCACGTTGATAGGCCGGAGGTGTAATCACCGCAAGGTGTTGAGCCGACCGGTACTAATCGGCCGAGGGCTTGGTCTTACAATTGTTCGTGCTCGCTATGGAATGCTCACAGGGTGGTCGGCGCTCGGCGTCGACCCGCTGTTGAAGGGTCTGTGCCGCCCCGGCGGCCGGCCCGAGCAAGGTTTCCGGTGGCCATAGCGGCAGAGTCACACCCGTTCCCATCCCGAACACGGAAGTTAAGCCTGCCAGCGCCGATGGTACTTGGGGGGTTGCCCCCTGGGAGAGTAGGACGTCGCCGGAATATTTCGAGAACAAGACCCCACGCCCGGTTCGGTCGTGGGGTCTTGTCGCCCGCGTCCAGGGCAGGACCCAGCTCCGGGGCGGTACCTTCGCCAACGACCTGGACAATCTTGGCCGGGGACGTGGCTGAGCGGATGGCGGCCAGCAACGGCGGCCAGCAGTAGGGTCCGTCAGCACGGCGCTGAGAACTGGATGTCCGACCGGAACGTTCCTTCCGCCCAGATCCAAGGAGGTCGCCCTCTAGGCCCGTGCTCCGTACATCGCCGGGGGTGAGATTTCGGTAGAAATGTTGGTAGGCGTGCAGGAGTCTGTGGGGGTGGTCGCGAAAATTTCGTAGTGGCTAAAAAACAACGATGTGATTATGGGCCTCCGAGTGTCGAGAAGACGTTGGGGTCGTTGCCGGTTGTCGCCGAGTTCTCCCGGCGGTTGGACATCGCTGGGATAGTTGACCGGCTCTGCCCGGTCCGCGACGTGGCCATCCTGTCGCATGGCCTGATCGAAGCGCTCGTGGCTAACCGGTTGACGTCGCCCGCTCCGCTGTTGCGGGTGGAGGATTGGGCGAGGGAGTGGGCGGCGAGGGAGTGGGCGGCGACGGAGGTTTTCGGCATCGATGCCGGGGCGCTCAACGACGACCGGATCGGCCGGGCGCTCGACGCTGTCGCTCCCCATCTCGATGAGATCGTGGGATCGGTCGGCGCGGGGGCGATCAGTGGCTTCGGGATCGATGTGTCCCGACTCCATTGGGACATGACCTCGATCAGTCTGGTCGGCGACTATCCGAGCACTGACGCCGAGTTCGTGTTGCCGTCGTATGGCAAACCGAAGGACCGCAGGGTGGACCGCAAACAGGTCCAGACCGGCCTGGCGGTCACCGGCGATGGCGGGGTCCCGGTGTTCCATCGGGCCTTTGACGGCAAAGCGGGGGAAGTCAATCAGGTCGTGGGAGCCATGGAGGCGCTTCGCAAGATGGCCGGAAAACGCTCGTTTCTGCTGGTGGGGGACTCCAAGCTGGTGTCGTATTCGAACCTGGCCGCCATGGTCAAAGCCGAAGTGACCTTCGTGGCGCCGGCATCGAAGTCGTATGTGGGCGTCGAGGTCCTCGCCGCATGCGACCTGGGCCGGGCCGCCGATGCCGGCTATGCCCCCGAGCGCTCCGCCCGAAAAGCCAGGACCGCCGACGCCATGTCGTATCGGGTCTACGAGGACACCATGGTCATCGCCGGACCCCGAAAAGCCGATCCGGCCGTCGATGTGCGCCGAGTGTTCGTGTGGTCGTCGGGCAACGCCGCCGCCGCGGTCACCAACCGGAGCCGGAAACTCGACCGGGCCACCGGCGAACTCGCTCGGGTCCAAGCTGGTCTCGGTGGCCGCTTCTACAACACCGTCGCCAAGGTCACCGCCAAAGTTGGCGCTATCGGCCGGGACCGACGGGTCGGCGCCTACCTCGTCGTTGACATCGGGACCGACGACACCGGCAGGCCCACCCTCACATGGTCGTTCGACCAAACCGTCCTTGACGCTGAAGCGGCCAGCGACGGCTGGTACGCGTTGCTGACCAATCTCGGCCACGAAGAAGCCGACACCGCCGAGGTCTTGCGCCGCTACAAAGGCCAAGAGGTAGTCGAGCGTCGCTACGGCGACTTCAAAGGACCGCTCGCCGTCGCCCCCATGTTCTTGCACAACAACCGGCGAATAGAAGCGCTCGTCACCGTGATCTGCCTCGCGCTGTTGATCTTCTGTCTCGTCGAGCGCGAGGTCCGCTCTCAGATCTCCCCCCAGACCACCATGGTCGGGATCTATCCAGAAGACCGGGCCGTCAAGCCTACGGGCCGGCTCATATTTGCCGCCCTCGCTGGTATGCGACTCATCCCCGCCACCGCCACAAGCCCGCCAACCGTGCCAAGGCCGACCGAAATCCAACTTCGGCTGCTCGATCTCCTCAAAGTAGACCCCCGAATCCACCGATGACTCACGTCCATGCATGTGCGGAAGACCGGTCTAGAGGCAATGGACGTCCGAGAAGGCGACGGCCGGTAGGTTGGGCGGATGCCCTTTCCTGGACGCGGTCGGCCTCCTGTCGGGGATGGGGGGGCAAAGCGCCGCCTGCGGCCCCCAGCGACTGAGGGCGCGGGGCCCGGATCAGGAGGAGTTGGACGCGGTGCGGGGACCGGGGGCACCAGGCGCACGGGTGGCCAACAGGATGCATCGGGCCGGCGTGGTGGGGGAGCCGGGCCCGGTGCGCGAGCGGCCGGCGGGCGTGCTGACACGGCCCGTGTCGGGCGCGGCGCTGGAACGGGGCGCGGTGGACGCACAGGCGGTGGACGCACAGGCGGTGGACGCACAGGCGGTGGACGCACAGCGGCTGGGCGCGGTGCGGGCGGTGGACGGGATCGAGCTCCCGGGGCCGAGATTGCCAGCGGTGCTTGGCGGGCAGGCTCGGTAGGAGCCGAGGGACACGGCACGGGCCGCAGTGGTGTCCGGCAGGCACGCTCGCCGGGGTCCGGAGGCCGCGATGGCACGCAGAGCAGGGGCGGAGTCGAGCGCCGGGGGCGCGCTGAGGCTTCGGAAGCAAAGGGCCGTCGAGACGTCCGCGCTGGAGCGGGACGGTTCTCCCCACCGAAACGAGAAGCGGCTGGCGACGATCGCCGCTGGGGCAGCGTGGCCCGTCGCGGGGCGCGAGCACTCAACGACGCGGGGGGGCCATCAGCGTCGGAGGTGTGGCGGGGCACCGTCTCGCCTGAGGGGGGTGGCCGGGGCGCAGACTGGGAGCCCGACGAGGTTTGGATCTACGAAGGTCGGGCCGAACCTGCCCGAGGCCAGACCCGACCGTCGACCCCTAGTGGCCCGAGCCGGCCGGCGCCGAGAGCGGGCTCGACTCGGACGACCAATTCGGCCCGGTCCCCCCGGGCCGCCGTACCGACCTCGAGCGTCCCGCCCCGTGTGGTCACCGGGTCGAGATCCGAACAGCATCGCCACAACGTGCCCCGCGCCGTGGTGGACGAACTGGCCACGGCGGCCGGCGGCGGCCGGGGCGCCCGCCTGGCCACCCGACTGGCGGAGGCCACCCATGCCTACGAGCGAGAACGCTATCAAGACGCCCGCCGCATCCTTCGGCCCTTGGCCGAGGAGGTTCGGGGATCGGCCGCGGTTCAGGAGCTCTACGGCCTGGTGTTGTACCGCAGCGGGCAGTGGGCCTCCGCCGCCGGGCATCTGGAGAGATACCGGACGCTGAGCGGCGAATACGACCAGCACCCCGTCCTGGCCGACTGCTACCGGGCGTTGCGTCGCTACGAAGACGTGCAACATCTGTGGGACGACCTCCGGGAGGCATCGCCCGACGCCGACCTGGTGGCCGAAGGACGCATCGTCGCCGCCGGCGCCCTCGCCGATCAGGGCGACCTGGCCGGGGCTGTTGCCCTCCTGGAGCGCTCGGCGCGCCGGGTCCAACGCCCCCAGGGCCGGCACGTCCGGCAGTGGTATGTCCTCGCCGACCTCTTCGAGCGAGCCGGCGACCTGCCCGGGGCCCGGAGCCTCTTCGCCCGGGTGGCCAGTGCGGAACCCGCGGCCTTTGACGTGGCCGAGCGCCTCCGCGCCCTGCGCTGAGCGCCACCCCGGCTACCGCGACGGAGCCCGGGATCTCTGAGCAACGAGTTCCTCGAGCAGGGTGGCCACCCCGTGATCTGCGTTGGCCGGCAGAATCCGCTCGGCCAGGGCCTTCGCCTCGGGAATGGCATTGGCCGGCGCCATCGCCGTGCCCGCCCAGGCCAGCAAGGGGAGGTCATTGTGGTTGTCGCCGATGGCCGCCACCTCGTCCACGCCCACGCTCAGTCGGTCACAGACTCGTTCCATGGCGTAGGCCTTGGTGACGCCCAGCGCGCCGATGTCGATCCAGTCGAGTCCCGAGGTGGTGAGGTAGCCCTCCTCCCCGACATGCTCGGCTACTTCGGCGATCAGCTCTGCGGCCGACCGGCCCGGTTTGCGGGCCACGAGCTTGAAGCACTCCGGGCCGAGGACGTCGACGATGTCGGAAACCTCCACCACGGTCTCGTCCCACTCCGGGGGGCCCGGGAAGAAACCGCTCTCGTACCAGAAGCGGTCGGCCAGGTCCACGGCCAGAATGATGCCAGGGCAGGCAGCCCGGAGGGCCAGGCTCAGGCGCAGGGCGATGTCGCGGCCCAGAGTCTCGGTGTCGATGATCTCCTTGGTGGTCAGGTCAACGGTGGCCGCCCCGTTGGAGCACACCCCGACGGGCCCGAGGCCCGCCCGCGCCGCCAGATCCCAGACCCCGTGGGGGGGGCGGCCGGTGACGGGAACGACATGGATGCCGGCCAGCCTGGCGGCGCGTATCGCGATGGCAGTGCGCTCGTCTATGCGCCCGGCAGGATCAAGGAGGGTACCGTCGAGGTCGGTGGCCACCAGCCGTATCGTCACCCGGTCACCGTAGCCAGCGCCGGGCCCCACCGCGTAGGCTCGCCGATCAGGGCTCGGCTGCCGGAGGCCTGCCCCGCCGGAGACCGGTCCCAGACCAGGAGCCCCACGATGGATCTTTCCGCCCTTCTCGGTGATGAAGCCGATGACCTGCTCAATTATCAGTGCAAGGGGGTTCCTGGCGACGATCTGGTCCTACCCGGGCCGGACTTCGTCGAGCGGGTGCTGTCCTGGTCGGATAGGCCGGTGCCGGTGCAGCGCAACCTGCAAAAGCTGTTCGACACCGGCCGTCTCGGCGGTACCGGGTACCTCTCCATCCTGCCGGTGGACCAAGGGCTCGAACACTCGGCGGCAGCCAGCTTCGCCAGGAACCCCGCCTACTTCGATCCGAAGAACCTCTGCGAGTTGGCCATTGAGGGAGGCTGCAATGCCTTCGCCTCCACGGTCGGAGGCCTTGGGATCGTGGCCCGCCGCTATGCCGACAAGATTCCCTTTATTGTCAAGCTCAACCATAACGAGCTGCTGACCTACCCCAACCGCTTCGACCAGATCATGTTCGGCACGGCCACCCAGGCCTACGACATGGGAGCGGTGGGCGTAGGAGCCACGGTGTACTTCGGGAGTGAAGAATCCTCCCGACAGATCCAAGAGGTGCGCGACGCGTTCGCCGAGGCCCATGAGCTGGGGATGTTCACCGTGTTGTGGTGCTACCTGCGCAACGACGCGTTCGTGGTCGACGGCGTGGACTATTCCCTCTCGGCCGACCTCACGGGCCAGGCCAACCATCTGGGCGTGACCCTTCAGGCCGACATCATCAAGCAGAAGGCGGCCGAGAACAACGGGGGGTTCGCGGCCGTGCACTTCGGTCGCAGCGACCCCTTGGTGTACGACGAGCTGACCACCGACCATCCCATCGATCTGAATCGCTGGCAGGTGGTGAACTGTTACATGGGCCGGGTGCCGCTGATCAACTCCGGCGGGGCGTCGGGGGGCGCCGGCGACCTGGCCCAGGCCGTGCGCACCGCGGTCATCAGCAAGAGGGCAGGGGGATCGGGCCTGATCACCGGGCGGAAGGCCTTCCAACGGCCCATCGCCCAGGGCGTGGAGATCCTCCACGCCGTCCAGGACGTGTATCTCGATGACGAGGTGACCGTGGCCTGAAAGGCCACGGTCGATCGACTCCCGGCGAGGGTCGAAGCTGAACAGTTGCTAACAGAGGACAGAAATCCCGCAAAGTCGAGATCCGAGGGTTACCGTCGTAGCTCAGCGCCCGCACTCCGACCCTCCGAGGAGCAACATGGCTTCCCCAGCTCGGCGATCGCAGTCCCTCGCCACGCACGACCGCCAGATCTGCGGCACGGGCGGACCGGTCCCTACCCAAACCGGTTATCAGGCCGTCCGCGACGCCACCGAGGCCCTGGCCGCCCCGCTGTCACCGGAGGACCAGACGGTCCAGACCATGCCCGATGTCAGTCCCACCAAGTGGCATCGGGGCCACACGACGTGGTTCTGGGAGCAGTTCGTCCTGCTGGCCCATGCCTCGGGCTACCGGGCGTATGACGAGCGTTACCTCTACCTCTTCAACTCGTACTACGAGGGGGCCGGCCCCCGCCATCCCCGCCACGACCGGGGCATGCTGACCCGACCGGGGGCCGGCGAGGTGACCGCGTACCGCCAGATCGTCGACGAGGCCATGGCCTCCCTGCTCAGCGAGGGCATGTCCGATCCCCTGCGTGACCTCGTCGAGCTCGGCCAGCACCATGAGCAGCAGCACCAGGAGCTGCTGCTCATGGACATCAAGCACGTGCTGGGTACTAATCCGCTCCGACCCGCCTATCTCCCCGAGGTTCGCGCCATCGCCCCCAGCGTCGCCTCCCCTCTGGCCTGGGTGCCCCACGACGGCGGTCTGATGGAGATCGGTACCCACGGCGGCGGCCGCTTCGCCTATGACGCCGAGAGTCCCCGCCACCGGGTCTGGCTCGAACCGTTCGATCTGGGCGACCGGCTCGTCACCGAGGGTGAGTGGCTGGAGTTCATGGCCGACGGGGGCTACCGACGGGCCGACCTGTGGCTCTCCGATGGTTGGGCCGCGGTTCGAGCCGAGGATCGCCACGCGCCCCTCTACTGGGAGAGCGACGGTGATACCTGGGACGTCTATACCCTCGGGGGATGGCGCAGGGTGGACCCCGCCGCCCCGGTGGTCCACGTCAGCTACTACGAGGCCGACGCCTTCGCCCGTTGGTGCGGTGCCCGCCTGCCCACCGAGGCCGAATGGGAGGCGGCCGCAGCCACCGTCGATGGTCCCGTCGCCCTTCCCATAGCGCTGCATCCCACCGCCGCCGAGGGCGAGGGGCTCCGCCAGATGTACGATTCGGTGTGGCAGTGGACGTCGTCGGCCTTCTGCCCGTACCCCGGGTTCAGCCCTGCGCCGGGTTTGGTGGGTGAGTACAACGGCAAGTTCATGGTGGCCCAACAGGTCCTCAGGGGGGCGGCGTCCATCACCCCTCCCGGACACTCCCGGGCCGCCTACCGCAACTTCTTCCCGGCAGCCGCCCAGTGGGCGTTTTCCGGTGTGCGCCTGGCCCGCAGCGCCTGACGGGGGCGGGTGGCCGCCCTGTGGGTGGCGGATCCACCGCGATCTCGCAAGGGTGGGAGAGGTGGCGACTACCCGAACAGCCCGCCGTAGCTCCCACCAGCGGAGCCGCCGCCGGCGCTCGAACCGCCGTTGTTGGCGCTCGAGGACCCGGTGGTGGTTGGGCCGATGCTTCCCTTCTTCAGTTGGGGTATCAGGGTGGTGATCTGGTTCGCCGGGATGGCAAAGCCGATGTTGGCGGCGGTGTCGGAGCTCGATGACGAGGCGGCGGCCGTGTTCATGCCAATGACCTCGCCGGCCGCATTGACCAGTGGGCCGCCGGAATCACCGGAGCTGATCGGTGCCGACGTCTGGAGCAGACCGGTCAGCGATTCGCTGTTGTTGGTCTGGATCGACCGGTTGAGGCCCGACACGATCCCGTCCGTGGTGGTGAAACCACCGTCCTGGAGATCGAGAGCGTTGCCGATTGCCAACACCGGGTCGCCGACCTGGGTCTTGGAGGCATCGCCCAGCGACACCGTGGGCAGACCACTGACGCCTTGGACCTGAATGAGAGCCACGTCCTTGGCCGCGTTCTCACCGACCAGGGTGGCCGGATGCGTGGTGGTCTTCCCATTGAGGGTCACGGTGATGGAGTTCGCCCCTTCGAGGACGTGGGCGTTGGTGAGCACCAGGCCGTCGGGGGAGAGGATCATCCCCGTACCGGCCGCCACCGTGGTGGTTCTGCCACCTCCGAAGGGGTTGGTCCCATTTCCGAATACCGGCGACTTTGTCACCGATGTGCCCTGGGTGTGGATATCGACCAGGGCGGGCTCCACCCGGGCCACCAGCGCCTGGATGCTGCCAGGGGCAGTGGAGGAGGCCAACGGGGAGGCGATCCGGACCGGGGCCGCGGTCACCGGCGTGGACCGGACCGACACCAGGGCCCCGGCCACGGCTCCGGCCCCACCGCCCGCCACCAGGGCCGCTCCCAGGGCCAGGGCGCCGAAGCGGCGCTTTGCCCCGTTGCCGCGGGGTCGCACGGTAGCTGGGATGGGTTCGTTCGTCGTTGTGGAGGCGGCGGTGTACTCGTCGCCCTCGGCGGGTTCCACGGGGGGAACCGGCTCCCCCCACGACGGGTGGGCGGCCGGTCCCTGGACCCACGGCGGGTGGTGGGGTCCGGGGGTGAGGAGGCGGGGAGTGGTGCTGTCGTCGGTCATCGTGACTCCTTCGGGGGGAACGAGACCAGTCAACGACACCAGGTTCAACGTTGGCTGAGCCCACCCTGACATGTCCCTGAGAGTCGAGGGCGGGGCCCGCTCCAGGCCGGGTGGGTTATGGTGGTGGAGTGTCCGGGCCGGTCACCGTCGCGACGTTCTCGGTGTGAAGTAGGGAGAGGACAAGGCCGGTCCCGAGGCCGACGCCCGCCAACCGGACCGTACCGACCAGTACCGGGGCCAGCCCGAAGTGAGCCGACGCCTCGCCGCTGGCGGGGTTGCGAGCACTCACGTCGTTGAACCCCTGGCGGATACCTCGGTCCGCGACCTCACTCCGCTCGCCGAGCTCACATTCCTCGAGGATCTCTGGCTGAGCGGTAAGGCCGTGGCCGATCTCGGACCGCTCGTCGCGCTGGCCAAACTGCAGCGCGTCGATCTGGAGCGGACAACGGTGGCTGATGATCAGATCGTCCAGCTCCAAGACGCACTGCCAACGGTCCTGGTGTCGCGCTCCTAAAACCGAGCCGGGAGGCCTCGACCAGCGCATGATGACTAGGGCCGGGGAGAAATCGCCTCGGCCTCGATCTCCACCCGCCAGGCCGGATCCAGCAGCCCGGCAACCACCACCATGGTGGCCACGGGCCGGTGCTCCTTGAAGACCTCCCCATGGACCCGGCCGACCACTGCAGCATCGAGGGCGTCGACGAGGTAAACCCGCGTCCTCACCACCTCGGCGAGCGTGGCGCCGAGCCCCCCCAGGGCGAGGGCAATGATCTCCAGGCAGCGACGGGCCTGGAGGGCGGGATCGGGCTCGACCCTTCCGTCGGGCCACACCGGAGCCGTACCGGCGACCAGCACACGGTCCTCGACTCTCAGAGCCCGGCAGAACCCGATCTGGTCCTCGAATGGCGAACCACTCTGTACCCGGCTCGTCTCAGCCACCGGCGGTCACCCCTCCTGCGGTCACCCGGCCAACCCGCTCGCTGCTTGCCAACCGCATCTCCATGCCCGAGCGTACGGTTTCACGGCTGCGTTCGGCCTCCTTCGCAGCAATGGCACCGACGGGTGTTCCAGTCTGAGACGTCTCCGCGTAAGGCTGTCGTCCCGTCCTGTTCACCTCTGCGACCGAGAATGCTCTCTCGGCCCCAGATGAGGAGGACCCGGCATGGGCCTTGGCCACGACCATCACGACGGTGACGGGCACTCCCGTCATGCTCACCTCTTCGACCGTACGGCGACGGTGCCGTTGTTTGCCGACCCGACCGTCCCTGACCGGGAGCTCGCCGCCGCCGACATCGATCGCCGCCAGTTCCTCGTACGCCTGGGCATCTTCGGCGCCGCCGTAGGCGGGGCGTCGGTGGTTGGATCCCTGGGGGGTCAGCGTCGGGCGTTCGCCACCCCCGCGCCGATCGGGGGGTCGGTCGACCCGGCCGCCCTGGTCTGGCTGGCGGGCGACCACCACATTCACACGCAATATTCTGTCGACGCTCAGTACCGGGTCGACATGCATACTGCGAAGGGCCAGGGCACCTACGGGCTGGACTGGATGGTGATCACCGACCACGGCCGAGCCGCCCACGAGAAGGTGTCCGTGCCACTCGTCAATGCCGACATCCGGGCTATCCGCAGCGCCCTTCCAGGCCTGCTGCTGTTCCAAGGCTTGGAATGGAACATTCCCGCGGCCGAGCACGGCACCGTGTTTATCGCCCCGCCGGCCAACGCCAGCGACGAGGTCGCCGTGCTGCGCTACTTCGAGGCCAATTTCGACGGCGTCGTGAAAGGCGCCACCGCCCAGAGCGCTGCCAATGAGGCGCTGGCGCTCAGCGGCATCGACTATCTGGCCCAGGTCAGCACCTCAGGGGGGCCCGGAAAGGCGGCGGACGGGAGTGCAGTGGCCAACGTGCAGGTCGCCGACGCGCTGTTCCTGGCCAACCACCCGGCCCGCAAAGGCCTGGACTCGCCCCACGAGGTGCGCGGTTGGCGAGACCGCAATCCTCTCATCGCCGTCGGCTGGGAAGGGGCTCCTGGCCACCAGGCGGCCGCTCTTGCCGGGTCATTGCGGGGCTTTTACGACAACACGCCCGACGCCAACGCATTCGCCGGCTTCCCCCCCGAGGCCTACCGCACGCAGGGTGGCTTCGACTGGTTCAGCGCGGTGGTGGGAGGCCTGTGGGACTCCATGCTGGTCGAGGGCAAGCCCTGGTGGATTACTGCGAACTCCGACTCGCACACCGTGTACAAGGACACCCTGGTCCGGCCGAACAACCCCCTGGCCGTGCCCGCGAGGGCGTACAACACGGCTGACTACGACGGTACCGGCCCGGCCGGCACCACCACCCCTCCCTACGGCAAGTACCCCGACCCGGTGGACTCCGGAACGCCCCAGACCAAAAACGGTGACTACTGGCCTGGCCAGTACTCACGGACCTGGGTGGGCGCGGCAGACCGCAGCTACACCGCGGTCATGGAGGGTATCCGGGCCGGCCGAGTCTGGGTGGTCCACGGCGACCTCATCCGCTCGCTTTCGGTCTCGGTGCGACTACTCGGCGCCTCTGCCGCCCAGGGCGTGACGCTCGGCGGACGGATCGCGGTGGCCCCGGGCAGCGACGTTGAGATCGTGATCACCGCAGTCAAGCCCACCACGCCCAACTTCAACGGCGACCTGCCCAACCTGGCCCGCCTCGACATCGTCGGAGGACTGCAGTCAGGGGCCCAGAGCAACCGGGACACGTTCTTAACCTCCGATGTCCGGGTGGCCAAGCAGTTCGACGTCTCCGCCACGCCGGGCACGGTTACCGTCGCCTACACCCTGACCGACGTCCAGGATCCATTTTTCCTTCGGTTGCGGGGCCACGACGGCAGGTTCACCGGCAAGCCCACGCCTGTCGACCCGACGCCTCCCCGCCAGGACCCCGCGGGCATCGACCCGTGGACCGATCTTTGGTTTTACACCAATCCGATCTTCGTGGATCTGCTATGAGAGGAGCCGTCGCAACCATGCCCATCGTGGCCCTTGACGGCGGATGGACCGACCTCCTATCCGCCGAACACGATGCCCTCGACCTGCTCGAAAGGCTGGGCGGCGCGGTGGCGGAGGCCACGGTCTGCACCCACGTCCTGCGCCTGGCCAGCGAGAACCGCTACGCGCTGACCATCGCCGCTCCAAGAACCATCCCGGCGGGGAGCGCCGGGGCATCGGTCCGTACGGCCCACCCCGATGACGACAGTCCCCTCGGCCGGCTGGCAGGTCAACACGCCCAGCGCAGCGGCGGCCGGGCCATGCATTTCCCCGGCCAGGATCTCCTCCGCGGGCGACTCGGCCTCGATGCCGTGATCACCCTCAGCGCCATCGAGGCCTTCCACCACACCGGCAATCCGCCCAAGGCCAACGCCGTCCTCGCTACCCGTGACTTTGTCCGGCCCACGTTCGCGGACGGGCGGCTCGTCCTCGTCACCCAACCCGGCCTCGATGGCGACGTGATGCCCTTCGAAGTCGAAAACCCCACTCGCTGTTGCGAATTCCACGTCTGATGCGAAGCCAGGAGACCGCCATGACCACCATCGCCCACCATCGCCGCCTGCCGCGCGTCCTCGCCTTTGCAACTGCAGCCATGGTCTTGGCCAGTGGTGCCGTCTGGGAAGCAAGCCCAGCCCAGGCATCATCCAATGGCATTGTCATCTCCCAGTTCCGCTTCCGCGGTCCACAAGGTGGAAATGACGAGTTCATCCAGCTGAAGAACACCTCGGCGGCTGCGGTGAACCTCTCCGGCTACCAGATCAAGGCATGCGGAAACGACGGAGCGCTCCTCGCCAACCCGATCGCCACCGTAGCTGCAGGGACGGCGGCGATCCCCGCCGGCTCATCGCTGCTCTTCGTCAACGTCCAAGATGGCACGGCCATCTCGCCCGGCTACTCCGGACCCGTGGCCGGCGAGATCGCCTATAGGAACGGCGTCGTCGACCGTGGCGGCGTCCAGCTCCTGGACAGCGCAGGGACCTTGATCGACCGGGTGGGCAGCATTGCCAACCCGGCCAGCCCCTGCATCGAAGGAAGCGGCCTTGCCATCCCCGTGCCACCCCCGGTCAAGCAGGATGCCTCGTTCATCCGGCTCGCCGGAGGAAACCAGGACACCGACAACAACGCCGCCGACTTCACCGGACCCGCCGCCGGTGCCCCGCAAAACAGCGGTGGCATCGTCCCCACCATCGTGGCCGAGGTTGGCCTTGTGGTCCTCCTGCCTCTCGCCGCGGCGGGCGGCTTGGTCTTCGTCGTCCTCCGCCGCCGGCGGACCGCCGCTCTGGGGGCGTAGGAGCGTTTTTCGGGCTGGGTCAACGGCGCCTTACCTGCCACCCGTAGTGTTGACCACGGCGGGATGGATCTTCGGATCGCACAGCGAGAAGGTCGACGGAAGGCTCGCCGCCTGGGTCTCACCCGGTGGGATGACCAGAAGGGTCGTAGAGGAGGGCCAGGCAACGCCCGGTGCCGGGCCGGTGAGGCCCTCGAGGATTGCTGATGCGGCCTGCCCGGGCTGCAGTTCGATGGTTTCTTCGTTGCCCAACCACGTGCCCTACCCTGACGTTGGGCTTTGTGGGCGATCTTTGTGATGAGAAAGCGGATCCGTGCGCAATTTCGCGGCAAAGAACGAGCCGTTCCGCAGGCCGACGCAGGCCGACGCAGGCCGACGCTCCCTCGGTGGGCTCAGTCCATCAAATCTCGGATGACCATGCCGGTCCGAGGCTTGGGGGAGAAGAAGGTCGTCTTTGGCGGCATGCGAACCCCTCCCCGGGCCACCTCGGCGATCCCCTCCACGGTGGCCGGCCGAAGCAGCAGTCCGGCCTGGACGTGGCCTCCGGCGACAGCCGCGGTCGCGTTGTCCCAGCCGTGTTGGAAGGTCACGTTGTGGGCCGGCAGGGCAGCCAACGCCACGTCGAGACGGCTGGAGTCGAGATCGTGGACGGCCGCGTCGACCACGGCCCGGTTGGGCCGGGCCAGCCAGGAGCCGGCGCTGGTGAGCACGGCCAGGGCGCCGGCGTCGACCATCCTGGCCAGGATGGTCGAGTCGGGAGGTGGCGTGGGTGAGAGGTCGAAGTACGGGCGGAGGGCGTCGATCAGGTCAAAATCGGTGGGCAGCGAGTTGATCAGACGATGGATGGCCTGAACCGAGAGCTGATCGGCAGCCAGTTCGACGACCAGGGCCATCACGGCGTCGTGATCACCGGTTGCCGGGCCTGCGGAAGATCGGATCTCGGCCTGGTAGTTGAGCGCCGTCTCGAAGCGGTGGTGCCCGTCGGCCACCAGCACGGGTTGGCGCCCGATCAGTGCGGAGATGGCGGCGATCCGCTCGGCGTCGGTTATGGGCCACAGCTCATGGCGGGCTCCGAGCTCATCGGTGGCATGGGCCAGGGGGTGGAGGGGGGCGTCGGCCAGCTCGGCCAGACCGGTGGTGGGGGTCAGGACCCAGATGGGCGAAAGGTTGGTCCTCGTAGCGCGCAGCAGCTCCAGGCGATCGCTTCGGGCCTTGGGCGTCGTTTCCTCGTGGGGGAGAATGCCGGACCCGGGCGGCTCCAGGCCCAGCGCACCGATCACCCCGACGCTCGTTCGGGTGACACCGGTCTGGTCCCTGAAGGACATGCGATGTCCGTAGAACGCCGGCGCCTGCTCGCGCACCAGCACCCCGCCGTCACGCCAGGCGTCGAGAAGCGCGGCTGCCCCGCGGTAGGCGTCGGGTCCGGTGGGTAGCTCGACGCGGACCATGTTGGCCGGGCTCCGAGCCAAGAGATCCGACCGCTGGCTCTCGCTGATCACGTCGTAGGGAGGGCAGACCACGTCGCTCAGGGCGCTGATGTGAGACAAGGCGTGACGAAGACCGGCGAACGGCTCGAAGCAGGGCATCCCCCTTTCGTACTAGAACACGGGGAGCCGGAGTGGCACCGAGAGGAGAACCGGACCCCATGCAATGGCTCTTCGATCTCGATGGGGTGATCTGGCGGGGCGGCCAGGCCATACCCGGCGCGGCCGGCGCCGTCGATCGGATCCGCTCGGCGGGCCACGGGGTGGCGTTCGTGACCAACAACTCGGGTCCCACGCGAAGCGAGCTCCTGGACCGCTTGGCTGACGCCGGAATCCAGGCGAGGGGCGAAGACCTCCTCACCTCCGCTCAGGCGGCGGCATCCCTCCTCGACGCCGGGACCAGCGCGACTGTTGTCGGTGACGCCGGGATCGTCGAGGCCCTGACCGAGCGCGGCATCGAGGTCGTCGAACCCGACCGCCATCCCCAGGTGGTGGTGGTCGGGCGGTCCGCCGTCCTCGATCACGACCGCCTGGCCCTGGTGGCCGATGCCCTCCGGGGTGGGGCCCGCTTCATCGCCACCAACACCGATGCCACGTTTCCGACCCCGACCGGCCTGGTACCCGGAGCCGGCGCCACCGTGGCCTTTCTGGCCACCGCCGGGGGGGCATCGGCAGAGGTGGCAGGCAAGCCTCATCGCGCCGTGGCTGACCTGGTCCGGGATCGCCTCGGCCCGATCGACGTCATGGTGGGCGATCGTGCCGACACCGACGGGCTCTTTGCCCAGGCCATCGGGGCCCGCTTCGCTCTGGTGCTCAGCGGTGTCACCAAGCAGCAGGACCTGCCCGTCGAGCCCGAGCCCGAGACGGTCGATGAGGATCTGGCCGCCCTGGCCGATCGCGTCCTGCATTGACCCTGGCCCCGGCGCACCTGGCCGTCCGGCTCAACCAGGTCTCTCCCCGGGGGGACCGGCGGCCAGGAGCCGAGGTAGTTGCCCCATGTCGGAGAACACCACCGATGCCGCGCACAGCCGGTTCGGGGGCGTCACCGCGGCGTAGCCGAACGAGCACATCCCGGCGGCATTGGCGGCCAGCACGCCCGCAGGACTGTCCTCGATCACCGCGCAGCACCCCGGGCGTGCCCCAAGGGCCCTGGCGGCGTGGAGGAAAAGGTCGGGGGCGGGCTTGCCCCGAGCCACGTCGTCCGCGCTGAAGATCCTTCCTTCGAACAACTCGAGCAGGCCGGTGCGCTGCAGGGACCGACGGATGCGTTCATGGATCCCCGACGACGCCACGCAGATCGACACGTCGAGGCCGAGGACCACCTCCCGGACTCCGGGCACAGCCACCAGGCGGGCGTCGAACTCGACGAAAAGGCGCTCGTTGTAGGTCCGCTCGAAGTCGGCCGGCACCAACACCCCTGATGCCTCGACGACGGCCCGGACCCGGCCAAGGGTGGTCCCCAGGTGCCGTTCCCCAGCCTCTTCGGTCGTGGTCGGACACCCGTAGTCACTCAGCAGCCCACCCAGGATGGCGTTGGCCATCCCCTCGCTGTCAACCAGCACTCCGTCGTTGTCGAAGATGACCAGCTCCCACGGGCCCACCGCTCCACGATGCCAGGTGCCAGGTGAAGGGACGGAGCGGATCTGGGGATAGCATGGACGGTATGGTTGACGACAGGTTCAAGCGCTACCAGGAAGTTGGAAACGACTTCTTCGAGACGGCCCGGACCCGAGCGGAGGAGTTCCTCCGGGAACTGGCCAAGGCCACGGACTCGACGCAGAAGCAGGCGCAGGATCAGGTCGATGATCTGGTTGCCGCCGGAAAACGGGGCACGGATCAGTTGCTCGAGGTGATTCGCCGTGAGATATCCACCCAGTTGGCTCAGCTCGGCGTGGTGACCAGGGACGAGTTCGAGGCGCTCGAGCGCCGGGTAGCCGCTCAGCCTGCGGCCTCCACGTCCCCGGCCAAAGCCGCGCCGGGGGCCACCAAGAAGGCGGCACCGGCAAAGAAGGCCCCGGCCACCAAGAAGGCGGCCAACGGCTCGGCGGTCGCGGGTCCCTCGACGTCCGCCTGACGCCGCCGGGCTGAGGATCTGGTGCGCAGCGGAGTCAGACTCCGTCCGCCCAGGGGCCGACCCCCGTCACCCGCTGCGGAGTCATGCGCAGCACGAAACCGGGGGCGTCGAAGTTCGGTGGAGGAAAGACGACCTCCGGTCCCAGGTACACGTGGGCCAAGCGCTGCAGCAGCGCTGCCGCTCCGCCCTCCTCCACCGACGCCCGGGCATGGACCACCAGATACTCACGCAACCCGTGGTCGCTGACCCCGGCACCCTCAACCGAGAGCACCACGCGGGCATCCTGCTCGACGTTGCGCACCTTGGCCCGCCGCATCATGTGCCCGCTCACGATGTCGTCGCCGTCGAGGCCCACCCAGACGCAGCTGAGCTGGGCGCTTCCATCGGGGTTCAGGGTGACCAGGTGGGCGAGTGCGTCAGACTCGAGTAACTCACGCGCCTGGGAGATCAAGATCGGCATTGGTGCTCCTCTGGCTCGATGTTCCCAGTCTGAAGGTAGCCCATGGGTGCTGCGGTCCGTCCAAGGCGGGCGCCCGCCCCGGTGGTTGGTTCCCCTCGGACAGCGGCCCGAGGCGCCATGATAGGACCGTGCCTCCCCGCCCCCCCCGCCCTGGCGGTCCTTGACCATGGCCACGGTCGGATTCCTGGTCCACCACGACCGCCCTGCGGCCCTGGCCCTGGCCGCCAGTGCCGCCGCCTGGCTAAACCAACGGGGGCATCGAAGCTCGATGCTCGACGATGACATCGCCATGCCCGGGATGCCACCCCTCGAGGAGCTGGACCTGGCGGTGAGCCTGGGCGGGGACGGGACGATGCTGCGGACCGTCGACCTGGCCAGTCCGGCCGGCGTACCGGTCATGGGCGTCAACCTGGGCCAGATGGGCTATCTGACCACGGTAGAACCGGACCGGCTCTTGGACGCCCTCACCCGTTTCCTGGCCGGCGAGTACCACGTTGAGGCCCGCCTCACCCTCGATGTCACCGTCCACGACGAGGCCGGGCGGATCTACGTGCGCCGCAGCGCGCTCAACGACATGGTGCTCCAGCGATCTGGTGCCGCGCACACCGTCCGGGTTCGGATGCTGGTCAACGGCGTGTCGTTTCTCACCTTTGCCGCCGACTCGCTCATCGTGTGCACCCCAACAGGTTCCACGGCCTACAACTTCTCCGCCCGCGGTCCCATCGTGTCGCCCCGGGCCCGGGTCCAGATCGTCACCCCAGTGGCTCCCCACATGCTCTTCGATCGTTCCCTGGTCCTCGACGCCGACGACGAGGTGGCCTTCACCCCGACCGGCGGGGATCCGGCCGATGTCGTCGTCGACGGCTGGCGGGCCGCGGCACTGGGACCAGGGCGAACCCTGGTGTGTCGAAAGGGTGAGCGTGACGCCCTGATCGTCAGCTGCGGCGGCGACCGTGACTTCCACGGCGTGCTCAAGCACAAGTTCAACCTGAGCGACCGTTGACCCGCACCGGCTCGGGGCGTGGATGCTGAGCGAGTTGCGGGTCCGGCGGATCGGCGTCATTGACGACATCACCATCGTGCTGGGTCCGGGCATGACCGCACTCACCGGCGAGACCGGCGCCGGCAAGACGCTGGTGGTGGAAGCCGTCGAACTCCTCCTCGGGGGTCGGGCCGATCCCACGCTGGTCCGCCCCGGGGCCCCCGAGGCCTCGGTCGAGGGCCGCTTCGTCGGGACGACGCAGGGCATGGCGGCGGCTGGCGAGGAACGGGTTCTCCGACGTGTTCTCCCCGCCCAGGGTCGCTCACGGTGCTACGTGGATGGCCAGATGGTGGCCTCGTCGGCGCTGGGCGCGGCGGCCGAGACCCTTGTCGACCTGCACGGCCAGCACATCCACCAGTCGCTCCTGGCGGCCGCCGCCCAGCGCGCCGCCCTCGACGCCGCTGCGGGCATCGACCATGGTGTCCGGCGCGGTGCACGGGCCCGGCTTCGGGAGGTGGACGCCGAGTTGGCGGCCATGGGTGGCGACGCCCGGACCCGGGCCCGCGAGCTCGACCTGGTGGGATTTCAGCTCGACGAGTTGGACGACGCCCGTCTCGACGATCCCGACGAGGACGGGCGTCTGGCGGCCGAGGAGCTTCGCCTGGGCGACGCCACCACGCAACGAGAGTCGGCGGAGCGGGCCGTGGCCGCGCTCAACGGCGATGGGGGAGTGCTCGACGGGCTGGGTGAGGTTGTGCAGGGCCTGGTCGGACGACCCTCGTTGGCCGCCGTCCATGACCGCCTTTGGGCGCTGGCCGAGGAGTTGGGCGACGCCGCCCGCGAGCTGCGGGGTGAGGCCGAGTCGCTCGTCGACGACCCCCGACGCCTGGCCGAGGTGGGGGAACGCCGTCACCGCCTGGCCGAGCTGCGGCGCAAGTACGGAGAGACCTTGGCCGCAGTGATCGACTACCGAGAGCAGGCCCGGGCCCGCAAAGACGAGCTCGACGGCCATGAGACCCGGGCCCGGGCCCTCGAAGTGGCCAGGACCGAGGCCGCCGGGGCCCTGGCCGCGGCCGAACAGGCCGTGGGCGATGCTCGCCGGGCGGCCGCCCCCGGGTTCGCCGACGCGGTGACCACCCAGCTCCACACCCTGGCCATGGGCCGGGCCCGCTTCGAGGTGGCGGTGAGCGACGATCCCGCCGGGACCACGGTGACGTGGCGGTTGGCGGCCAACCCCGGCGAGGAGGCCCTGCCCCTGGCCAAGGTGGCCTCGGGCGGTGAGCTGGCCCGGACCATGCTGGCAACTCGCCTGGTGCTCTCCGGAGTGGCCGGGACGCCCGGGGCGGACCCTGAGGCCATGCGGACCCTGATCTTCGACGAGGTCGACGCCGGCATCGGGGGTGAGGCCGCGGTCGCCGTCGGCCGGGCCCTGGCCGCCCTGGCCGGCGACCATCAGGTGCTGGTGGTGACCCATCTGCCGCAGGTGGCGGCGTTCGCCACCGACCACATTCGCGTCCGCAAGGCGACCGCAGGCGAGCGCACGGCGGCCGAGGTGGCTCGCGTCGAGGGCGCGGAGCGAGTCATCGAGCTGTCCCGGATGTTGTCGGGCCGACCCGACAGCGACACCGCTCGTCGCCATGCTGAGGAGCTGCTGGCCATGGCCGATGCCGTACCTCGGTCGCGGTAGGCTGAAGGCCCGTGGCCAAGCACATCTTCGTGACTGGGGGGGTGGCCAGCTCCCTCGGTAAGGGCCTGGCCGCCTCGTCGCTCGGCCGGCTGCTCAAGAGTCGCGGTCTGCGGGTGACGATGCAGAAGCTGGACCCCTACCTCAACGTCGACCCCGGGACCATGAATCCCTTCGAGCACGGTGAGGTGTTCGTCACCGAGGACGGGGGCGAGACGGACCTGGACCTCGGGCATTACGAGCGGTTCATCGACGAGACCCTGTATCGCGACTCCAACGCCACGACGGGTTCGATCTACTCGGGGGTGATCGCCAAGGAACGGCGGGGCGACTATCTGGGCAAGACCGTCCAGGTCATCCCCCATATCACCGACGAGATCAAAGAACGCATCCGTCGTCTGGCCGCCGACGACGTGGATGTGGTCATCACCGAGGTGGGTGGGACGGTGGGCGACATCGAGATCCTGCCGTTCCTGGAGGCCATCCGGCAGTTCCGAAACGACGTCGGACGCGACAACGTCTGTTACATCCATGTCACCTTGGTGCCTTACCTGGGACCGTCCGGGGAGCAGAAGACCAAACCCACCCAGCACTCGGTGACCGAGTTGCGCAGCCGTGGCATCCAGCCCGACGTCATCATCTGCCGCTCCGACCGCAGCATCTCGGCCGACCTCAAGCGCAAGGTCTCCAACCTCTCCGACGTCCCCGTCGACGGAATCATCTCCTGCATGGATGCCCCCAACCTCTACGAGATCCCCCTGGCCCTCCACGAGGAGGGCCTCGACAGCTACGTCTGCCGCCTGCTGCGCTTCGACGGGGTCGACGCCGACGGCCACGCCGACCACCCCCTCGATCTGCGGGCCTGGGAGCTGGTGGTGGCCTCGGTGGAGGCGGCCACCCGACCCCTCAGCATCGGCCTGATCGGCAAGTACGTGAACCTGCCCGACGCCTACCTCTCGGTCGTCGAGGCCCTGCGCCACGGGGGTTACCGTCACGGCGCCGCCATCGACATCCGCTGGATCCAGGCCGAGGAGCTCGGGGGGTTCCTCGTCTCCGAGCGCCTCGGTGACCTCGACGGCATCGTCATCCCCGGCGGCTTCGGGGAACGGGGAGTGGAGGGCATGGTGGCCGCCGCCACCTTCGCCCGAGAGCACGACCTGCCGTGCCTGGGGCTGTGCCTGGGCCTGCAGGCCATGGTCATCGACTTCGCTCGAAACGTGGTCGGCCTGATCGGCGCCAACTCCCACGAGTTCGATCCGGCGTCGCCCGATCAGGTCATCGACCTCATGGACGACCAGCGCGACGTGATCGACAAGGGCGGCACCATGCGTCTCGGTACCTGGCCGGCCAGGCTGCGGCCCGACAGCGTGGTGGGCGCGGCCTACGGCGAGGAGCTGGTCTACGAACGCCACCGCCACCGCTACGAGGTCTCTCCCCGCTACCGCAACCGGCTGGAGGACGCCGGCCTGATGTGTTCGGGGACGTCACCCGACGACCGGCTGGTGGAGTTCATCGAGCTTCCCGATCACCCGTTCTGGGTGGGTACCCAGGCTCACCCGGAGTTCAAGAGCAGGCCCGACCGGCCTCACCCGCTCTTCGCAGCACTGGTCCGAGCGGCCCTGGACCGGGCCGACCAGCACCGCCCCGTCGCCCCTGCGGTGACCGGCGGCGGCGAGAGGGTTCGCGATGGCCGGATTCCACAAGCTCACTGAGTCGGAGATCTGGCGCTCCCCGCTGCTTCGGGTGACGACCGGCCGGTTCGTCTCCCCCGACGGCGAGGAGTTCGACCGAGACGTCGTCCACCATCCCGGCGCGGTTGTGGTGGTGCCCATGATCGACGCTCAGCGGGTCATCGTGGTGCGCCAGTACCGGGCGGCCATCGATGCCGAGCTGCTCGAGTTGCCGGCCGGCAAGCGCGATGTCACCGGCGAGGACCCGGCGCGAACCGCCGCCCGCGAGCTGGCCGAGGAAGTGGGCCGGGTGGCCGCCCGCTGGGAACTGCTCGCCCGCTTCTACAACTCCCCGGGGTTCAGTGACGAGCTCTCCCATCTCTACCTGGCCCGCGATCTGAAGGAGGTGGACAATGACCTCCAGGGCATCGAGGAACGTCACCTTCGGGTGGAGGAGATCTCCCTTGCCGACCTCGACGACCTGATCGCATCGGGCACCATCGTCGATGCCAAGACCATCATCGGGCTGAGCCTGGCCGCCCGGGCCTCCGCCGCCGCGCCGCCCTGAAGGCGCAAGGCGGGGTCCACCGGCCAGGATGGGGCGGTGCGACGCTTCGGTAACGCCCAGATACTGGTAGCGGTCGGACTCATCCTCCTGGCCATCTACGGTCTTCGCCACGCCGTCGGCCTGACCACCCTGTTGATCTTCGTGGTCGTCGTCCCGTCGATCATCCTCCACGAGATCTCCCACGGCGTGGCCGCCTTGGCCTTCGGCGACGACACCGCCAAGCAGGCCGGCCGCTTGACGCTCAACCCGATCAAGCACGTCGATCCGCTCGGTACCCTCGTCCTGCCCGGCGTGCTGGCCCTGGCCGGACTGGGGGCGTTTGGCTACGCCAAGCCGGTGCCGGTCTCGCCCGCCCGGATGCGCTCGCCGCGCAACCACGCCCTGGTGGTGAGCCTGGCCGGGCCGGCCACCAATCTGGCACTGGCCGGCCTTTCCATCGTGGCCCTGCGCTTTGCCCGGGCGCCCGGCTCGGCCCAGCACCTCTACAACGTGATCAGCTTCCAGGGGCTGGGCGCCATCGGCCTGGGGGACCAGCTGCTGTACCTGCTCGGGTTCTTGAATGTCAGCCTGGCCGTGTTCAACCTCATCCCCCTGCCTCCCCTCGACGGCTCGGCGGTCATCGAACGTCTCCTGCCGCCGGCGGCGTGGCCGGCGTGGCTGAAGCTGCGCCGCTACGCCATGCCCGTCCTGCTGCTCGTCCTGCTGTTCAATCCGGGAAACTTCCTCGGCCACATCCTTGGGCCCGCGGAGCGGGCCTACGCCCACGTGCTCACGGCATGAACGAGGGCTTCGGATCCCTGCGCCATCTGAGCCTTCGACTGGCCGGATCCCTGTGGCCGGCGGGACCCCCGCCGGGCGCGGAGCGATGGGCCCGGTCGTGGTTGCTGGCCTCGGAGCTTCCCCTGTGGGCTCGCATGTCGGGACCCGACCGGCGCCACGCGCTGGGCGTGGCCCGCCAAGTGGCGGCCGAGTTGGCCGGGCCGGAGGGCAGCGACGCTCCCCGCGCCGTCATGGCCGCCGCCCTCCTCCATGACGTGGGCAAGATCGACGCCGCCCTGGGCACCTGGGGCCGGGTGGCGGTGACCGCCCTGGCCATCAAGATCGGCCGGGAGCGCATCGCTTCGTGGTCCGCGCCCGGATCCCGCTGGCGGTCCCGGGCCGGACGCTACGTGACCCATGACCGCGTGGGTGGCGAGTTGCTGGCCGCCGCCGGCAGCGACTCGCTCACCGTGGCCTGGGCGTCGCAGCACCACGTCCCCGCCGGGCGGCGGAGCTTCGATCCCCGCTTGGGTGCCGTGCTCGAGGCCGCCGACGGGGACTGAGCGCGCGCAGTTCACTCTCCGATCGCCTGGGGTTCGCCTGGGAGCCGGACTCCCGCCACCCGTCGATGGCAGTCTCGGCAAGACCCCCGGGGAGCGGTGTCTCCGCCTGACACGCGACCGGGCCACCGTTCAGCCCGTCCAGCTCAAGGAGGCAACTGCGTTGTCCAATCGTTCGCATCCCCGGAGGTCCCGTCTCGCTCGGGTGCCGGCCGCCACCCTGGCCGTCGGTGCCGCGTTGGTGGGCCTCCCCGGCCTCGCTTCTGGAGTGGCGTCGGCGGCGCCCGCCCCCGCCTCGGCCACACCCATCCAGCATCTGGTGGTCATCTACCAGGAGAACGTGTCGTTCGACCACTACTTCGGCACCTATCCAAATGCCACGAACAGCGACGGCCCGAGCTTCACGGCCAAGCCCGGCACGCCTGGGGTGGACGGCCTGACGCCGACCCTTCTGACCACCAACCCCAACTTGTCCAACCCGCAGCGCCTGGCCAACACCGGCCAGAACCCGGCGACCCCCGGCGTGCTCACCTGCGACCAGGGCCACCGCTACAGCGACGAGCAGGCCGCCTTCGACAACGGGGCCATGGACAAGTTCGTCCAGACGGTGGGCACAGCCCAGGGCTTCAACCCCACCGGCCCAACCACACAGCCCTGCCAGGCCAGGCAGGTCATGGACTACTACGACGGCAACACCGTCACGGGGCTTTGGAACTACGCCCAGAACTACGCCATGAGCGATAACTCCTACAGCACCACCTTCGGCCCGTCCTCGCCCGGCGCCATCAACCTGGTCTCGGGCAACACCGGCACGGTCAACGCCGATCCGGCCTTCCTGATCAACAAGCCCTCGGTGGCCACCGCCGCCAATCCGAGAGCGGATCTGGTTGACAACGGCCAGGGCGGCTACTCGCTCATCGACGACCCCCAGCCCTACTGGGATGACTGCTCCACCCGCAACGCAGTGGCCATGAAGGGTGCCAACGTCGGCGACCTCCTCAACACCAAGGGCCTGTCGTGGGGCTGGTTCCAAGGCGGCGAGCGGCCCACCACCTCCTACGCCCAGGGCCTGGCCACGCTGGGGATGAGCAACCAGCCCACCAGCACCTTCACGCCCGACCAGTTCTCCAACAAGGTTCCCCTTCCGCCGAATGCCAAGAACCAGGGACTGTGCAACGCGGTGCATCCCGTGGGCTCCGCGGTGGGCGGGACGGGTCAGTACGGCTTCAAGGACGACTACATCGCCCACCACTCGCCGTTCAACTACTACCCCTCCACCGCCAACCCGCACCACCTGACCGTTCCCACCGATGCCAACGGCAATGACACCGCCGCCGGGCTGAGTCAGATCGGTACCGACACCCAGACCTTCTCCGGCACGGGCACCCCGAACTTCGACACCCCCAACCACAACTACGACACCAGCGACTTCGACCAACTGGTGTCGGCCATCGCCCGGGGCCAGCAGCCGGCCTCGGCGTTGCCGGCAGTCAGCTTCGTCAAGGCGCCCGGTTACCAGGACGGCCATGCCGGCTACTCGAATCCGATCGACGAGCAGAACTTCATCACCCAGAAGATCAATGCCCTCCAGCAGACGCCGGCGTGGGCCAACACCGCAGTGGTGATCGCCTACGACGACTCCGACGGTTGGTATGACCACGCCTACAGCGGGGTCCACAACCCCTCGGCCAGCGTCGCCGACCAGCTCACCGGCCCCGGCCTGTGCGGCTCGGGCGCCCCCCTGGCCGGCCAGGCGGGGCGCTGCGGCTACGGCCCCCGCCAGCCTCTTCTGGTCATCTCGCCGTTCGCCAAAGCCAACTTCGTCGACCACACCCTGAGCGATCAGTCGTCGATCACCAGGTTCGTGGAGGACAACTGGTTGACTGCTCAGCGCCTGCCCGGATCCACCGATGCCATGGCCGGGAAGCTCGACTCGATGTTCGACTTCTCGAATCCCGTGACCCCGGCGGCCGACGATGCCGGGACCAAGCCGCTGTTCCTCGATCCGGCCACCGGCACGGTCACCACGTCGCCGGTCCCGCTGCTGCCCGAAGCGCCCTGGACGGCGGCCCTGGGGGCCAGCGCCCTGGCCATCGGTGGCGCTGCGGTGATGATCTCCCGGCGTCGACGCCGCAGCGTTGTTGGCTAGGGGAGACCAAACCCCGAGGCCCTGAGCCCGTAGGGCTTGCATCGAAACACGGTGACCCTTCGTCTCTCCCGGCGAAGGGTCACCGCTTGTCAGGGGGCAGCCAGGCCCATGGCCTGGTATGCCCGAACCACGGTCGGCTCGGCGGTACGGCGGGCCGCGTCGCGGCCTGCGTCGAGCACGGCGCGCACGGCGCCGGGGTCGTCGCTCAGGGCCCGGAAGCGCTCCTGGATGGGCGCCAGAAGGGTGACTACGGCGGCGATCGCGTCGCGCTTCAAGGGGCCGTAGCGGGAGTAGTCGCCGGCCACCTCGCTCGGTGTGCGCCCGGTGACGGTGGCCAGGATGTCCAAGAGGTTGGAGACTCCAGGCTTGGCCGCCGGGTCATAGCGAACGGCGTCATCACCGTCATCGGCGTCGGTGACGGCCCGTTTGATCTTGCGTTCGATGACCGTGGGGGCATCGAGGAGCAAGAGGGTCCCCGCCGTGGACTCCGACGACTTGGACATCTTGCGGGCCGGCTCGGCCAGATCCATGATCCGGGCCCCGGCGCCTCGGCCGGCGATCATGGCTTCGGGGACAGTGAACACCTCGCCGTAGCGAGCGTTGAACCGCTCCGCCAGATCTCGGGTCAGCTCCAGATGTTGACGCTGGTCGTCGCCCACCGGCACCCGGTCGGCCTGGTACGCCAAGATGTCGGCGGCCATAAGGACCGGATAGCTGAAGAACCCGGCGGAAGCGGACGACTCGCCGGCTTTGGCCGTCTTGTCCTTGAACTGGGTCATGCGCCGCAGCTCACCGAAGCCGGCCACGCACTGCAGGACCCAGGCCAGTTGCACATGGGCCGGTACCTGGCTCTGGACGAAGAGGGTGCAGTTGGCCGGATCGAGCCCGGCGGCCAGCAGCAGGGTGGCCATGGCCTCGGTGGCGCGCCGCAGCTCCCGGGGGTCCCCGGGCACGGTGAGGGCGTGCAGGTCGACGATGCAGTAGTAGGCGTGGTGACCGTGCTGCAGGTCGATCCACCACCGAAGCGCCCCCAGGTAGTTTCCCAGGTGCGGTTGGCCGGTAGGCTGGATGCCCGAGAGCACGGTGGTCACAGCCGACGATGGTAGGGCCCAAGTAGGCTGCATCGGTGCCCTATACCGTGAGCACGCCGGTCTTCGAAGGACCCTTCGACCTGCTCCTCCACCTCATCAGCCGTGAACAGGTTGACCTCTGGGAGATCTCCATGTCGTCGATTGTCGACGCCTACGTGGCCACCCTGGAGCAGATGCGGGGAGTGGACCTGGAGGCGGCGACGGAGTTTTTGATGATCGCCGCCATCCTCGTCGAGCTGAAGACCAGACGGCTCCTGCCGGGCCGTCACGACGTCGAGCTGGAGGAGGAGCTGGCGCTGTGGGAGGAGCGGGACCTGCTCGTGTCCCGGCTCTTGGAGGCCAAGACCTTCAAGGATGCGGCTGCTGCCCTGACCCGGATCATGGACCAGGCGTCGGGGTCCTATCCGCGCACCGCCGGCCTCGACGAGCGATTCGTCGGGGTCAGCCCCGACCTGCTGGCCGGGGTCACCCCCGATGCCCTCCGGGCGGCCATGGACGGTATTGGCGCCCCCCGGCCGCCCGTGCGGGTGGCCATCGAGCACCTGGCCCCCATCGGCCTCAGCGTCGCCGATGCGCTGAGCGAGCTGCGCATGGACCTGGCCCGGCTACGGCGGGCCACCTTCGCCCAACTGGCTCGAGGTGCCAGCAGCCGCCTCGAGGTCATCGTGCGCTTCCTGGCCGTCCTGGAGCTCTACAAGCAGGAGATGGTCGAGCTGACCCAGACGGGGACCTTCGCGGAGCTGCACGTGGCCTGGCTCGGTGACCGCGGCGACGGCCACCAGCCCGACGAGGAGCACCAACCGGTCGAGGAGTATCAGGGCTGATGGCCAGGCCTGGCCCCGGAGGCCGGTGATGGCCGGCGAAGCCCAGAGGGCCATCGAGGCCATCGTCATGGTCTCCGATGTTCCCGTGGAGCCGGGGATCCTGGCCCAGCTCCTCGAGCTGTCCCCGGCGCGGGTAGAGGAGCTGTGTCGGGCATTGGCCGCCGACTACGTCGACTCCGACCGGGGTTTCATCCTGGTCCGGGTGGCCGGTGGGTACCGCTTCCAGAGCCATCCCGACCTGACCCCCTACGTGGAACGCTTCGTGCTCGAGGGCCAAAGTGCCCGGCTTTCGCTGGCCGCACTCGAGACGCTGGCCATCGTGGCCTACAAGCAGCCAGTGTCGCGGGCCCAGGTGGCAGCCATCCGCGGGGTCAATGCCGATGGCGTCATGCGAACCCTGACCCAGCGGGGCCTGGTGGCCGAGACGGGCCGCGACCCGGGTCCGGGCCAGGCGGTCCTGTATGGGACGACGACGCTGTTCCTCGAGCGTCTGGCCCTCGACCGTATCGAGGACCTCCCCCCTCTGGCCGGATTCGTGCCCGGACCCGAGGTCATGGAAGCCCTCGAACACAGCCTCCTCGTCGATGGTTCCCTCACGGCGACGCCTGGCGATGCCGGGGAGCACCCTCCGGGCGAGCATGGTTCAGGCGAGCATCGTCCGGCCGAGCACGGGGGTGGGCCCGAGCCGCACCCCCCCGGCCATGAGTCGACCCCGTGGTGAGCGTCGGTCCCCCCGGCCCGACCTGCGCGCCGACGGAGGGCCAACGCCTCCAGAAGGTTCTGGCTCACGTCGGCCTGGGCAGCCGCCGGGCATGCGAAGAGCTCATTGCCGAGGGACGGGTGACGGTGGACGGCCAGGTAGCCGTCCTCGGCCGCCGGGTGGACCCCGAGGTCGATCACATCTCGGTCGACGAGATCCCGCTGTCGGTGCGCCCCGGCCTGGTCCACTACCTGCTCAACAAGCCCGCAGGTGTGGTCACCACCGCCTCCGACCCCCAGGGCCGGCCGACCGTCGTCGACCTGGTGCCGGCCCAGCCCCGGGTCCACACCGTGGGCCGGCTCGACCTCGACACCGAGGGCCTCATCGTCATCACCAACGACGGCGACCTCACCCATCACTTGAGCCACCCGCGCTACGGGGTCGACAAGGAGTACCTGGCCGAGGTCGAGGGCACCCCCCGGCCCGGGGCGGTGCGCCGGCTTCGGGAGGGCGTCGAGCTCGACGACGGCATCACCGCCCCGGCCAAGGTGGCCGTGGTGGCCCCGTCGGTGCTGCGCATCGTCATCCACGAAGGCCGCAACCGCCAGGTCCGCCGGATGTGCGAGGCCATCGGCCATCCTGCCCTCCGCCTGGTCCGGACCCGGGTCGGCCCGATTGCCGATCGGGCCCTGGCTCCCGGCGCGTGGCGGGCCCTGAGCGCCGCGGAGGTCCGCGGCCTGGAGACGGCCGCCGCCCGCCAGCCGCCGCGCTCCAAGCCCCGATCCGGTCGGCCGTGAGCGAGGCGGGCGCCCGGGCCCGGGCGCAGGTCATCGGCACCGGCCTGATCGGCGGCTCCATCGGCCTGGCGCTGCGCCGCCGGGGCTGGCAGGTGACCGGCACCGACATCGACGCGGGGCGCGCCGTTCGGGCCGTGGCCATCGGAGCCCTCGACACCGCGGGGGTCGACCCCGGCGCGGACGTGGTGTTCGTGGCCACCCCCGCCGGTGCGGTGGTCAAGGAGGCCTTGCGGGCATTGGAGGGCCCGGCGGTGGTCACCGACGTGGCCGGGGTGAAGGGATCGATCGTCGATGGCATCGCCCATCCCCGCTTCGTCGGCGGCCACCCGATGGCCGGCTCCGAGCAGGTCGGAGTGGACGGCTCCGATCCTGACCTGTTCGTGGGGGCGACGTGGGTCCTGACCCCGACCGGCCTCACCGATCCCGACGCCTATGCCACCGTGTCGAGCGTCGTCGCCCTGCTGGGGGCAAGCGCGGTGGCCATCGAGCCGCGTCGCCACGACGATCTGGTGGCCATGGTCTCCCACGTCCCCCACCTCACCGCCGCCTCACTCATGAACCTGGCGGCGGGAACCTCGGTCGAACACGGGACCCTGCTCCGCCTGGCCGCCGGCGGCTTCCGGGACATGACGCGCATCGCCGCCGGGGATCCCGGCATCTGGCCCGACCTGTGCGTCGAGAACCAGGCGGGCATCCTCGAAGCGCTCGACGGCCTGACCGAGGCGCTCGGCCATGTGCGAAAGCTGGTGGCCGACGCCGATGGCGACGGCCTCCTGGCGTGGCTGGAGTCGGCTCGGAAGGCTCGGGTCAACCTGCCGTCCGCCGGGCCCCCCCGGGGCGGATTGGTCGAAGTGCGCATCCCGGTGCGCGACCGTCCTGCGGTGCTGGCCGAAGTCACCACGCTGCTGGGCGAGATGGGGGTCAACATCTACGACCTGGAGATCGCCCACTCGGTGGAAGGCGATCGCGGCGTCATGGTCGTGGTTATCGCCGCCTCGGCTCTCGATGCGGTCCACCACGCTCTTACCGAGCGGGGGTTCCGGGTCTCCCACCTCCGGCTGGGCCCATGACCGCCCTGCGCCTCGACACCGCGCCGGGCCCAGCACTGCGGGGCCGCTTGCGCGTCCCGGGGGACAAGTCGATCTCGCATCGCGCCCTGCTGCTGGCCGCCCGAGCCGACGGTCGCTCGGAGATCACCGGGCTGTCCACAGGCCTCGATGTGGCCGCCACGGCATCGGCGATCGCCGCCTTCGGGGCCGGGGTCGAGCGCTCGTCGCCCACCGCGTTGGTGGTCAATGGCGGCCCGGCCCGCCTCGGTGAACCCCCGACGATCATCGACGTGGGCAACTCCGGTACCGCCATACGCCTGCTGGCCGGCTGGTCCGCCGGCGTGGCCGGCCTGAGCGTGCTGAGCGGCGACGCTTCCATCGCCGGGCGACCGATGGATCGAGTCGTCGAACCGCTGCGGTCCATGGGCGCGTCCATCGACGGGCGCGCCGAGGGCCGCTTCGCCCCCCTGGTCATTCGCGGTGCTCGCCTGCACGGCATCGACTACGCCCTGCCCGTCGCCTCGGCCCAGGTCAAAGGGGCGATCCTCCTGGCCGCCCTGAGCGCCGAGGGCCAGACCACCGTGCGCGAGACGACCCCCACCCGGCGCCACACCGAGGAGATGCTGAGCGCCGCCGGTGCCGACATCACCGTGAGCGAGGGCGCGGTGACGCTCCGACCCTCCGCCCTGCGCTCCATCGACGTCGCCGTGCCCGCCGACCCCTCCCAGGCGGCGTTCTGGGTGGTGGCCGCCACCATTGTGGCGGGAAGTGACCTGCTCCTCGAAGACGTCTATCTCGGCGCGGGCCGGGCCGGCTTCGTCACCGTGCTGCAGCGCATGGGCGCCGACATCACCCTCGAGGCCGCCGACCCCGACCGCCGCACCGCCGATCTGCGGATCCGAAGCGCGGCCCTGCAGGCCACCGAGGTGGCCGGCCCTGAGGTGGCCGGCCTGATCGACGAGATCCCGGTGCTGGCGGTGGCCGCTGCGTTCGCGGCAGGAACCACGGTGTTCTCCGACGCCGCCGAACTGCGGGTGAAGGAGAGCGACCGGATCACCACCATGACCTCGGAGCTTCGGGCCGCCGGGGTGGCAGTCGTCTCCCACGCCGACGGCCTTGAGGTGTCCGGCTCCGCCGGGGCCCCGATTCCGGGTGGAGTCATCGATTCCCACGGTGACCACCGGGTGGCCATGGCCGTGGCCGTCGCCGCCCTGGGCGCCTCGGGGCCGGTGGTCATCAACGGATGGGAGGCCGTGGCCACCAGCTATCCCGGTTTCGAGGAGGATCTTCACCGATGCAGGTCATAGCCATCGACGGCCCGGCCGGGTCGGGCAAGTCGACCGTGGCCCGGGCCGTGGCCGAGCGGCTGGGCCTCGACTACCTCGATACCGGTGCCATGTACCGGGCCGTGGCCTTCGCGGCCATGCGCCGGGGCATCGACCCTGAAGACAGCGAGCCGGTGGCCCGCCTGGCCCAGGCCATGGAGCTCGATGTCGGTGTCCGGGTCTGCGTCGAAGGCGTCGACGCCACCATCGAGATCCGCAGCCCCGAGGTCACCCGGGCGGTGAGCGTGGTGGCCGCCAACCTCGATGTCCGCCACGAGATGGTGCAGCGCCAGAGGGAGTGGGCCGACGCCCACCACGGAGGAGTGGTCGAGGGCCGGGACATCGGCACGGTGGTCTTCCCCGAGGCGGCCATCAAGATCTATCTGACTGCGGACGACTCGGAGCGTGCCGGGCGGCGCAGCAAGGAGATGCTCGACATGCACTACGACAAGGTGGCCGCCGACATCGCCCGGCGCGACCACGCCGACTCGACCCGGACGGCTTCTCCGCTGTCCATCGCCGACGACGCCGTATTGGTCGACACCACCGGGCGCAACGTCGACGAGGTGGTCGACGAGGTCCTCGTCCTCGTCGAGCGGGCCGCCGGCGAGGGTCGAGGCGATGGCGGCTGATCTCGGCGCCGGCCCCGAGGGCCAGGCCGAGCGCGGAAGGCGGGTGTGGTACGGGGTGACCAGGGCGGTCGTGGTCGTGGTCTGCCGTGTGGTGTGGCGGGTCCGGATCAGCGGTTTGGAGAACCTTCCCACCGCCGGCGCCTATATCCTGGCCCCGGTCCACCGCTCGGTGATCGACACCCTGCTCTGCGGCTGCCTGACGAAACGCCGCCTGCGCTTCTTGGGCAAGGACAGCCTTTGGGCCTACGCCTGGTCGGCCCGGCTGATGACCTCCCTGGGGGGCATCCCCGTGCGGCGGGGCCAGCCCGATCGTGAGGCGCTGCGCACCTGTGAGGCGGTGGTGCGCTCCGGTGAACCGGTGGTGATGTTCCCCGAGGGCACCCGCCAGGCCGGCCTCCGCCTGCATCCCCTCTTCGAAGGCGCCGCATTCGTCGCCGCCCGCACGGGCGTCCCCATCGTTCCGGTGGGCATCGGCGGCAGCGAAGGGGCCCTCCCCAAGGGAGCCAGGATGGTCAAGGCTGTCCGGGTCCACCTGGTGGTCGGGCCACCCCTGGCCCCCCCGGGACGCTCCGAAGTCAGCGGGCGGGTGGCGCGCCGAGCGGTGAGGGAGACCACCGACGCCTTGGCTTTGCAGCTCCAGGATGCCTTCGATCAGGCCCTGGCCACGGTGGCGGCCAAGGGGTCCGAGGATGCCCGCCCCCTTCGCCACCGCCCTTGAGGCCCTTCGTGACGGAAGCTGCGATCAGCCGCAGGGTGATTCCACGGTCAGGCGGCAAGGGGGAGTCGTTCGGCCATGTCCAAGCGGAAGGTCCCGTAGGGGTTGACGTGAGAGTAGGTAAGCGGGGTGAGCCCGCGTAGGTCGTCGGCGGTCAGGGCGATGTCGCTGACAGGGTCGGCGAGGACCTGTTGGATCATCAGCGTGTTGATGTAGACGAGGCATGCCTGGAGGAGGTGGAGGCAGAGGACGGCCAGCTCTTGGTCCTCGTGACGGTTGGCTGTGATCTCACCGCCTTTGCCGAAGTGGATGAATCCGTTGGCCCCGTTCCAGTTCTCCACGACGTTGAGACCTTGTTGCACTTCTCGACGGCGTCGTTCGGAGCCGAGGTAGTCGCACAGGAAGGAGGTTTTGACGGCCTTGCCGAGCTCGGCGAGGGCACGGTAGGTGGGGTGGGCGATGTTGGCCCGGGTGAAGCGGCGCAGGATGGCCTCGGTCTCTGCGGTGCCCAGCTTAAGGGCGGTGGCGTAGCGCATCATCTGGTCGTACTGGTTGGCGATGAGCTCCCAGTTGATGGGTCTGGTCAGCACCGGCGCCAGGGCCGCCCAGCGGTCGAGGGGCCCGGGCTGGGGCCGATACAGGCGTTGGGCGCCGATGCGCTTGAGCCGGGGCAGGAGGCGGAAGCCGAGCAGGTGGCAGAAGGCGAAGCCGATCTCGGACTGACCGTGGGTGTCGACGTAGTTGCCTTCGACTCCCATGGCGCTGCAGTGGCGGAGCAGGCCTTCGATCATGGCCGCCACCTCCGACGATGAGCACGACTTGAGCTGGGAGTGGATGCAGAGGGCTCGGCGTTCGACATACCAGTAGATCATGACCCCGGGACCGCGGTAGCGGGCGTGCCATTCGGTGAGCAGGTTCTGGTCCCAGGCGCCGAGCTTGGTCGAGTCGGACGCGGTGGTGGTGGCCTGGCCCCACAGCCGCTCGGCGCGGGCGGCCAGGGTGGCGTCGACGACGGTGGTGATAGCTCGTCGCAGGTTGGCGACGGTCAGGTAACGGCGCCGGACATAACGCAGGTCGTTCTCGCTTTGGCCGTGGTCCCCGGCGGCCATTCGGCGGATACCGGCGTTGGTCCCATAAGCGTAGAGACACAGCAGGATGCGGCGCTGCAGGCTTGCGGGGTCGAGTGCTTCGCGGGTGGCGGTGGTCTCGAAGCTGGCCGTGATCCCCAGGCGGAGGTCGGCCTCTTTGAGCATGTCGAGCAGCGATGTGGCCGGCCACCGTCTGACCACCTCGGCGTTGAGGCGCCCCAGGTTGGGCGGCTCGGGCTGAGCCTGCAATGGGGTGACGGTGATCCACCCGCCCCGCCGTTCGGTGACCCGCACCGGCCCGTCACCCGACGCCAGGTCTCGGTCGAGACGGTCGAGGCCCTCGGTGACCTGACGGCGGACACTTTCGACGAACTCGGTGGGGTCGAGAGGTTGGCGGAGCCGCTCGTAGTGGCTGGTCCGGTTGGCGTCGAAGTCGGCGGGCAGGTCCTCGTCGGGGTTCCGCCACCGGTCTGCGCCTCCCACCCAGATCTCCTTGCAGCGCAGCCTGTCGCGCAGGGCCTGAAGGACGCAGACCTCATAGGTGATCCGATTGACTCTTTCGGCTCCGGTCGAGTCGACCGAGACGACGAAGTCCCGCCAGCCCGGCGGTATCACCCCTTCGAGGGGCACCCGGTCCCCAGGGTCGTAGTGATGCACGCCGCGGCCCAGGTAGCGGCCGATGAGCTCCAAGGCGTCGAGCACGGGGCGGTGGGCTGCGTTGTTGGATCGGAAGACCAAGATGGCGAGCAGCTCGGGCAGCATCCGGCGGTAATGGCCGCCGTAGGAGGCCCGCAGGTAGGAGTGCACGTGCTCGCGGTAGGCGGGCCCGGTGGTCTTGTACTCGCGGACCAGGTCGCGCAGGGTCTGCTCGCCGACGACGGGGTAGAGGACCTCCGAGACGATCCCGTCGGGCCGGTCGAGCGCGAGGAGGTGTCACTACCGCCGTGGCCGCGATGGCCACCGCCACCGCCGCGGTGGTAGGCGTGGTGGTCGGGGCCACGATCTTCTCCGCCGGCTCGCCAGCGCCGGCGCCATCGACGATGACTCCGCCGGCGGCGACTGCCGCGGTTCGGGCGTGGTTGGCCGGCCGAGGTGTGGGGCGGGCCGGCTCACCGCTCGACGCCCGAGTGGAGACGGTCCGCACCGTGGCCGGTCCCGGCGGGCAGTCGGTCACCGAATACATCGCCGGCGTGGCCGGCAAGGCCCCGTGGGGCCTGAGCGTCATGGTCGGCCATGGCCGGGTGATCGGGCCGGTAAGCGTGACGGGGCTGCCCTTTGGGGGCGAGACGGTGCGGACCGGCGGCCAGGAGATCACCGTGAACAACCTCCCTCCGGTGGTGGACGACTGGGCCAGAGCGACCTTCGGGGCCGGCTCGGCCCTGGCCGGCCAGCTGGGGGTGGCCCTCGACGCTCCGCCCATCGTGGTCAGAGGGTGGCTGCTTCCCAAAGGTTCGCTCAACGCCGCGGTCTTGCGCGTCGAGCTGCGACTGTCGTCCACGGCGCCGGGGACGCCCGCAGCGGCGGCCAGCGACGCTGATCGGACCGTGGAAGCCGCCAAAGCCACCCTGGCCACCGACGGGGCCACGGCCAACCAGGCGGCCGCTGTGGCCGCCCAGGCCAACACCGCGGTCGCCGTAGTGAACCCGCCACCGGCGCCAGCGCCGGTCATCGCCGCCGCCCAGGCCGCCCAGGCCGCCTCGGCCCAGGCCAACACCAAGGTGGCAGCCGACCAGGCGGCTCTGGCCACCGCTACCCAGGCGGCCACGACGGCGCGCGCCGTGCCCGGCGCCACGGGACCACCCGTGGTGGTCACCACCCGCTACGACGTCGGGGTCGCGTCAGGCACCCCCACCCCGCCCGTGACCGCGTACGGCCCCGCCGGCGCCGGAGGATAAGAGCCATGCTGATCACCATCTCGGGTGACCGAGGCCGGGGCGTCATCCCCGTCGAGGGCGACGCACCGATCGCTACCCTGCTCGGAGACTGGGCCGCGCACTATTCCACGCTCCCCGCCGCCGAGCTCGTGGTGATCAACAGCGAGGCCGGGACCATCGTCGACCCGGCCAGGACGCTCGTCGAGCTGCGCCTCGGGGTCAGCGCCACGCTTCGCCTGGCCAACCTCGACGAGGCAGCCGCCCTGTTGGGGGCGGTGACGGCGACGGTGGAACCGGCTGCCGTGGAGCTGGCCAGTGCGGTGGGGGAGAGCGGGCAGCGGCCCGGGCCCGTGCCCAGGGACGCTGGCCACGACTCCCCACGACCGTTGCGGGTCGTCGAGACCTCGCCGCCGGCGATTCCGACAGAAGCAGCCCGGCCGGTGATTCCGACAGACTCAGCGCCACCGGTAGCGGAGCCTCGCCGGTGGGCCACCGCCGGCGATCCGCCGAGCGTCCCGGTGAGCCCATCCGCCGGCGGGCCCACCCTGAGCCACGGCAGGGACATCCCGGCACCGACGAGAGGGCGGTGGCGCAAGGCGGCCGGAGCGGCTCTCTCCCGGCGCCCGGAGGGCATCGTGGAGCACTTCGCCATCGCCGAGCGGCCGGGGCCGGGGACCCGGTTCCGTTGCTCGCTGCGGGCCACCGACCGGCGGCAGGTCCTCGAGAGCATCATCCGCCACGCCACCCTTCTCCGCTGCATGGTGATCGTGGTGGTCTCTCCCAAAGGCGGGGTGGGCAAGTCGTCGATCGCCGCGCTGCTCGGCACGTTGTTCGCCGAGCTGCGACGCGATCCGGTGCTCTGCGTCGATGCCAACCCGGACTTTGGCAACCTGGCGTCGAAGCTGTCCGTCGACAGGGCTCACTACGTCGACGAGGTGGCCTACGAGTTGCACCAGCGGCCCGGCCTCACGCCGGCCCAGCTGGCCGGCCTGCTCGGGTCGGGACCGCATGGGCTGCGATTCCTGGCCACCCCGACCGACCCGCCGAGCCGGATGGTCCAGGCGGCCAGTCGCGAGCTCTACGCCTTCCTCCTCGGCCGCCTGCGTGACTTCGAGGGCCTGATCATCGTCGACTGCGGCACCGGGTTCTTGGACCCCCCGGCCCAGGCCGCCCTGCAAGCGGCCGATCAGGTGGTGCTCGTCACCGACACGTCGGCGGGCACGGCGCAGCTGGTGGTGAGCGCGGCGAGGCAGGTGCCGGCATCGACGCCGATTCAACTCGTCGCCAACCGGATGTCGCGGGGCGCGAAGGTCGACCTCGACCAGGTGCGGGCGGCCGTGCCCAACGTAAGTGGCCTCACGGTGATCCCCGAGATGCGACTCACGGAGAACGTGATCGTGCCATCGTTCGATTGGGCCACCGCCCCTCGGGGGTTCCAGCTGCCTGTGCGTGAGCTGGCGGCCCGATTGGCACTGGGTTGGGCATGATCTCGACCAACCCACAGGCGGCCCGGGGCCGGCCCATGTCGTCGTCGACCAGCGACGGTCCGTTTCTGGTGGGGATCGTTGGCGTGGCGGCCGTGCTAGCCGTCACCATCGGCACCATCGAGCTGGTCGCGCTCTTCGCTGGCCATCCCGGCCCGCCGCTCAGCGGCATCGGGATCGGCCACGGGCTGGCCAACTGGCACAGCCACGCCAGCGACCCCCGAGTGGCGTTTCCCGCACCCCTCCAAGGGGCGCTGCCCGGCCCCGTCGGGGTCTATGGAGCGCTGGGCCTGGTCATCGCCGCCGTGGCAGCTCTGGGGACCACGGCGGCCAGCGTGTACGGCCGGCGGACCCGCCAGGTCAACCTCGACGCGTCGGCCCGCCGGCGCCAGGGCCTGACACCGCCCCGCCAGATCGCCAAGGCGTACCCGTCGGGGTCCGGCTCGATCGAGCTGGCCCGCACCGATGATGGCTCCCGGCCGGTGCACCTGGGCGCCGACCGCTCGATGGGGGCGATCCTCGGCCCAGGTGCGGGCAAGTCCATGGCCGCGGTGGGTTGGGTGCTCGACGCGCCCGGCCCGGTGCTGGCCACGTCGACCAAGACCGAGCTGTGGGTCGACACGGCCAGGCTCCTCGAGACTCGCACCGGGTGCCCGTCGAGACTGTTCGATCCGTCCGGGGTGGGCGGTGACCTCGCCGGCCAAGGGGCCCTGCGGTGGTCACCGATCGCCGGCTGTGAGCACCAGGACACCGCGCTGCGCCGGGCCAACGCTCTGATGGACGGCGCCCAGCTCTCCGCCAACACCGGCAACGCCGGCTTCTTCCGCTCGGCGGGCGCCATCGTCACCCGCCTGGCCCTGCATGCCTGCGCCCTCGACGGCGCCGGCGTCGACGAGCTGCGAGCATGGGTCCAGGACCCCGACAGCGCCGAGCTGGCCGCCATCCTGGCCCGCTCCGACGCCGCCCCGGGCTGGATCGACGACCTGCGCCGCCAGGCGTCGGCCACCGGCGAGACGGTGAACAATATCGGCCTCACCGTGGCCACTGCACTCGAATGCTTCGCTCAGTCCTCGGTGCGCGACGCCTGCTCGCCGGGGCCCGGCGATGGCTTCTCGCTCGACGACTGGGCGGCGACCACGGCGGGCTCGCTGTACGTGGTCGCTCCTCGCACGGTGCGATCCCTGGCCACGCTGTCGTCCGCGTTCATCGCCGAGGCCTTCTTCGCCGCTCGGCTCCGGGCCTATCGCGTCGCCGGCCAGCGGCTCGACCCGCCGATCCGCTTCGTGCTCGACGAGCTGCCGAACCTGTGCGCCATCGACGAGATCGACACCTACATCGCCGAGGGCCGCGGCCCGGGCCTGCCGGTCATGTGGATCGCCCAGAGCCGAGAGCAGCTGGTGGAGCGCTTCGGGGTCCCCAAGGCGAACGCCATCATCGACGCCTCCGAGGTCATGCTTTACGGGGGCGGCCTCGACACCGCGGGCCTCTACGAGGGGGTCTCGGCGCGCATCGGCGACGTGCCCATCGCCCGGACCTCCACGCAGCGCGACACGTTCGGCAACGTGTCGACCGCCACCATGGCCGAGCATCGGGCCATCATGAGTCCCGCCGACCTCTACCGTCTCGGTACGGTGACCGACCGCCGTGGCGTGCACCGCTGGGGCCTGGCCATGATGATGGGCCGGCAGGGCTCGACGGTGGTACGCCTCATGCCGTGGTGGACACGGCGCGACGCCGATGAGATCGCCGCGGCCAGCGGACAGGCCAAACCTTGACCGACACCGCCAACGGCATCGGCCCAACGGAGACACGCCTGACCAGGTGGGTCACCACCACGATGGTGGAGGGCTCTCAGCTCCACGACTGCATCCCCGAGTGCTGGGCCGAGCACCCCGGCGTGGTCCAGGAGCTGGCGGTGCTCATGGAGGTCTTCGACACGACCACCACGCCGTCCGAGCACCTGGCCCTCCTCGACGCCACCGAGCGGGTCCTCAACCGGATTAAGACGCAGTACCCCACCGCCAAGTGCCTCGCGGAGCGCCGCCACAAGGTCCCACGGCGCTGGCCGAGCCAGCCCGACGACGCCGGGGATGCCAGACGGGCGGCCCGACAATGAGCGCTCCTTGATGCCAACCACTCGCACACGACGGGCGGGGAGGTAATGGCCCGGGGGGTCTTGGCGCGGAGGGTATTGGCGCGGGGCCGCGACCGGCCTCTCGAGGTGCAGAGCCCGCTCGAGTACGGGACGCCGGCTGTGGCCGACGCGGAGTACACCCGTGTTCATACCGAGTGGCGATACCAACGTCGCCGCCTGGTGCGTAAGGTCGTGCGGCGGCGACTGCCGGCCGGGCTGATCGCGGCCGGGGCGGTCATCGCCCTGCAGTGGTCACAACAGACGATGCAGCGCTGGGTCCTCATCGCCGCCAGCCTGGCGTTCGGTGCGATGGTGGTGGCCTGGCCGCTGCGGGCCCACTTCGGCGGCGCGCCGCCCCCGCCGGTTGCCGTGTGGCTGGCGTGGCGAAACGGCCGCCGGACCATGGCCAGCGCCCTGCGGGGCGGCCTGGACGGCCGGTGGCATGTGGCCTGGGACCGCCTCGTGCCGGGTTGGACCCGGCCGGTCACCTTGGCCGAGGGCCCTACGGGCATCTGGGCGCTGTGGGGCACCGAGCCCGGTTACCGACCCGATCAGGACAAGTTGGCGGCCACGGTCTGCGAAGCCCTCGGGGCTGGCAACGTGGCGGTGTGGGCGTGGGCCGGTCAACCGTGGCAACGGCCGACGGGGTGCTCGGAGCTGGTGACGCTCATGGTGGTAGGCGAGGTCCGCCTCAGTCCCGCTCAGGTCCGCCAGTGGGCCGCAGTGGTCGATGAGCGCACGATGTCCGAGCCGATCACTGTCGCGGTCCCGAAGAACTAGTGTAGTGTCTCGCTTTTAGCTGGCGATTCTTTGGAGAGCAACCCGACCACGGCGGACCTTCTCCAAGATGGCATCGGCGCTGGCAGTCCACACGAATGGTTTGGGGTCGGTGTTGTTGGCGTTGAGGTAGGCCTCAATCGCCGCGATCAGGTCGGGGACCGAACCGAACACTCCTCGCCGGATGGCTTTGTCCGTGATCTCTCGGAACCAGCGTTCCACCAGGTTCAGCCACGAGCTCGAGGTGGGAATGAAATGAAAGTGGAATCGCGGGTGCTTGGCTAACCACGCGGTAACGTCTGCGTGCTTGTGGGTGGCGTAGTTATCAAGGATCATGTGAATTGCCAGTCCCTTGGGCACCTCGCGATCGACTCGTCGAAGGAACGTGAGGAACTCATCGTGACGGTGGCGGGGCAAGCATTGACCGATCACGACTCCGGTGAGCACGTTCAGCGCGGCGAACAAGGTGGTGGTGCCATGACGCTTGTAATCATGGGTCATGGTGCCGGCACGGCCCTTCTTCATGGGCAGTGACGCCTGGGTGCGGTCCAGGGCCTGAACAGAGGACTTCTCGTCCATACACAGCACCACGGCCTTGTCGTAGGGTCGGGCCAGGGCGCGGTGGCCGCCTCTCGGCTGCTCCGTTTCCCTGGCCCGCCCTCCGAACCGGACGTGTGTGTCTGGTGAGTGGCGGGAGGGAGCTTCCCCCTCCCGCTCTCGCAGGACCGGACGTGAGACTCTCGCCTCATCCGGCCCCCACA
>JAABUQ010002058.1_pt1 | contig 40842 bp, 26 predicted proteins | sample 5560001 | NCBI WGS metagenome assembly JAABUQ01 (sample SAMN10711888, study PRJNA513371) | rock metagenome | isolation source: Antarctica rocks | place: Antarctica: Victoria Land, Finger Mt nord | collected 2015-12-18
CATGAAGATCGAATCGACCTAGAGAACTAACTTATGCAAGTAAATATTTATTTTATCTTCTATTCTATTTTAGCGAACAAGAAAACAATTTTCGCATCCACATTTCTTAGAGGAAGAGCTCAACATTGGCTCAAGCCAAACTTACGCAAGTATTTGAAGAATTATAACGAAAATCCTCGTGCAATGTTTACGAACTTCGATAACTTTAAGAGAGAGCTTCGAAGAATCTTTAAAACATTTAACGAGAAACAAATCGCAAAAAAAGTAATTTAGCATCTAATTTAACGAATCTTTGCAATAGAGTACGCAACAAGATTCCAAAAGTATGTCAATTTTATCAAGTGAAACGATGTCGCACTTATGACAATGTTTCGACGAGATCTTAAGAACAATCTCAAGGACAAAATTATGCGCGATGACAAATTTATCAACGATATATTTGATTTTATCGAAGTAGTCATCGATTTCGACGACAAGTTGTATAAAAGAGCTATAAAAAAAAGATACGATCAATCTCAAGAAAGAGCAAAAATCTTCTTTGAATCAACGATCGAATATTATTCGAAAGAATTTCGTTCTAATTAGAAGTACAATAATCTAGACTATCGTAAATTTGCATCTATAAAATTGAACTTTACTTAACAACGTAAAGAAAAAAACTTTAAAAGAAAGCAAGATAACAAATCTTAAAAAACGTGCTATTCATGTGACAAATTGAATCACTTCGCAAGAGATTGTCGATCGCAAAACTTAATAAATCGTTGACAAATCAATGCTATGTTAAGAGAGATATTTGATAGCTAGAACGACGTTAGAAAGCAAATCGACATAGAAGCGAATATCTTCAAAACTAAATCGAACGACGACTACTATTTAATAGAAAACCCAAATTAGTTATAGAAAGTTCTAGATGGAACATCATTAGATAAGACACTCGCATCTACGCAAGAAGTCAATTAAACACTCAAGAAGACTATTAAATCTCATAGCCTAGTTATCGACTTAGACGAAGAGTATAATTGAAAGAACTTTCACGAATGCATAGAAGACATCACGAATTATTTCGAAACTTTAGCTAGTTCATCGAAGAAAAAATAGATTAATCAAATCGTAAACAAATGCGAGAAAGCGCTAGAAAGCGACGCCACTATAAAAAAGAATATTCTCGACGAAATCGAACGACAACTAAATAGTGTTAGTTTATTCAAAAAGAAAATAGAGAAAGCAAAGAAACATAAGACACTTAGTTGAATCGTTTGCTACGACGACTTATGCTAAACTCATCTAGAAAAAAAGAAAGAAGTTAATTGATTTTCTAGAAAGTCAAAGTTAGCAATCTAGCAATAGAAGAAAGCTTAGCGCAAATAGACGTTTGAAGCAGAAGTCGCAACATAGAAGCAAGAAAAAGTTCAAATTTCTTAATAAAGAGCATATCAAAGAAATGCAATATGTTAGTTTAACAACAACAACTAAACTTAACAACATACGCACGATGTTTTATCACATCAATTAAGATCAATGATTGTCGACTCATCGCAATGGTCGATTCTAGTGCGATAGATAATTTTATGGCTAGAGCTCTTATAGAGAGGAAAGAATACTTTACTCAAAAGAAGCTTAACGCTTACAATCTAGTAATTGTAGATGAAAACTCATTATCTAACGAGAATGAAAGAATGAACAAAGAAACGAAATTACTATTGATAACTATTTAGCAATATCACGAGAAATTAATCTTTAATATAATGAAAATAACTACTCACGATATCGTTCTAGAAATGCCTTAATTGAAGCAACACAATTTAGAAGTTAACTAGAATACACAAGTACTTAAATTCGAACAATGTGATCACGCAATTCACATTCAATTTACGCATCGATAGCGTTCAATAATAGATAAAAGATAAAGTCGAAACTCGATCGCAAAATGCGAATTTGCATTTTCGAAAAAGAACGATTTAATCGAGTTCGATTCGACAAACATCGACAAAAATTAGTTAAATCACAAAGTTAAAATAAATGAAAAAAATTGCGAATCTTCTAAGAATCTTGAATTATTTGATACAACGAAGGAATCGCTAAAGTACGTATTACAAATATACAATAGTTGAGAGCATCTATTTCAAGAAGAGGAAACGATAGAGGCTCTCTCTAAACATCAATTGTGAGATTATAAAATCAAACTTGAATTAGACAAGTAGTTCACGTTTGAACTTATATATGCTCTATTCAAGAAGAAGCTCGAAGTACTTCGCGAATACTTGGCAAAAAATGAAAAAAAAAGAATTTATTAAAAAATTCTAATTATAGATAGAATACTCGATCCTCTTTGTATTCAAGAAGAACGAAACTCTTCGTCTATGTGTCGATTATCGAAAGCTAAATCATATTACGATTAAGAATCGATACTTACTACTCAATATTAGCGAGCTTCAAGATCGACTATTTGAAGTCAAGTATTTTATCAAATTAAATCTACGAAAAGCGTACAATCAAATTAGAATAAAGATAGAGAAAGAGTGAAAGACAACTTTTCGCATACAATATAGATTATACGAATATACGATAATGTTGTTCGAACTTACGAACGCCTCGACAACGTATTAGAAAATGATCAATGATATACTACGACAACATTTGAATCGATTTGTCATAGCATACTTGAACAACATCATGATTTACTCAAAAATTTTAAAAGAACATGTTAATTATATTTTCAAAATATTGAAATATTTAAATAAAAGAAACTTACATCTTAAACTAAAGAAATGCGAATTTCATTAAGAAGAAATTGACTTTCTTGAATTTGTCGTAAGACGACATAAAGTACGCATGAATTTCGAAAAACTACGAGCAATTAAAGAATGAAAATCATTTATTAATGTTAAGAAAGTGCAATTCTTTCTAGATTTCATAAATTACAACAAAAAGTTCATCAAGAATTACTTCGTTAATGCGATATTATTAACGAATTTTACGAAAAAGAATACGTCATAAATATAAGAATTTGCGAAAAAAAAAGCATTTTAGAATCTTAAGCTAAAATGCTTAAAGAAATCAATACTAAAGATGTACGATTTACGATTATTAAGTAGAATTGAAATTGACGCATTAGATTTAGTTATCGATGCATGCTTTAGTCAAAAGCATAAAGACATGTAACACTTAATAACATATCTCTCAAGAAAACTCTTGTTAATCGAATAGAATTACGATGTTCACAACAAGAAACTACTCGCTATTGTAATCTTCTTGAAGTCATAAAAAGTATACATCGAAGAATTATTAAAACTTACGATTCTTACGAATCATAAAAATCTTATGCACTTTATTACTATTAAACAACTTAATAGAAGATAAATACGATAATTGAAACGACTCGAATAGTACAAGTTCAAAATATAGTATATCTTAGGCAAGAAAAATGATAAAGCGAACGCACTTAGTAGAAGAAGTAATTATATAAAAACGAAGAAATCGTTTAATCACAACATACTTAAGATCAATAAAGACGAATCACTATTAATTAACAAACATAAGCTAAATGTTACATTACGAATACTTCGAGACAATACAAAAGAGTTTTCAATAGAAAAAGAAAAACTTCAAATATCTATCGACAAAATCGACGAATGTATAAGAGAACATCATGATAAATCATTGCAAAAGCACTTGAAAGTGATCAAAATCCTTTAGCTTTTACGTTAGCATTGTTAGTTCTCACAAATAAGACAAGCTATTAAGACATACATTAAACGATGTCTTAGCTATTAGTAGAACAAACATGATACACATACGAGCTATGGCGAAATCCAATATTAGGAATTATTTAAATCGTCATGAGATAAAATTACGATAAACTTTATTACTAAGTTGCCCAAGTCGACGAACTTAGCAATTGAGAACAAATATAATTCGATATTAGTAATAATTGACAAACTTATCAAGTATTCACATATTATCGCATGCAAGAAAAAGTTCATAGCAAAACAACTAAAATACATTGTGTTAAATCGACTTATACGATATTACGATATACTCAAAGAACTAACTAGTGATAGAGATAAGCTCTTCACGTCTAATTATTGAAAGACATTGATATCAATGTTAGAAACAAGACTTAGAATGTTCATTGTCTATCATTTGATCACAAATGAACAAATAGAGCGAACAAATTAAAGTCTAGAGCAATATTTGCGACATTACGTCAACAATACTTATAACAATTAAGTATTACTTCTATCTATGACACAACTAGCATTAAATGCAAAAGTTTCGAATATCACTAAGATAACTTCATTCTTTGTCAACTATAACAAGAAGCTCAATCTCTTCAAGAAAGAGCGAAAGCATCTATTAGCACAATTAGTCATTGAAAGAGTAGCGACATTAAAAAAGATACACGACAACATCTCGAAGATGCAAGAAAAGTTAACTAGATACTAGAATAAAAAACGAAAAACGACATCTTAGCTAAAAGAGAGAGATAAGATTTATCTTTTTACAAAAAATCTTAAGACAAGAAAATTAAGCAAGAAATTGAATCATGTCAAGGTCGAATCGTTTCACGTTAAGAAGACTAAAAAATTAGTTAATTACGAACTCGACTCACCTAAGAACGCCAAAGTATTTCTAGTATTTTACATCTCATTATTAGAATTAGTTGATCTCAATACGTCTATATAGGAAACATTTCATTACAAAGCCTAGAAAAAAAATTGATACAAAGTGAAAAAGATTCTAAAGCAATAAGGTCAAAACTATTTAATCAAATGAAAAAAATATTCTATCTTAGAGAACACATAAGAACTCAAGAAGAATCTTGATAATTGTTATGACCTTATCTAGAGATTTCATCGACATTCGAAAAATCATTTAGCATAGCGAAAAATAATTAGAAGGCAAGAAATGATTTAACGAGAGCATTCGCAATAGAACAATTGAAGAACTTAGAAGCATTCGACTTCTTCATTCTTAACAATAGGCATTGTGTTTTTCGTTTCGTCTTCGCATCAATTTTCTTTAGAATTTTCTTATTTCGTAGCAATCAAGTTATGACGATTGCTAGCAAAGCTTTATCTTTAGCGATTTTGACAAAAAGATCTTTTCTATTGTGGTCGAGAGAAAATCAAGACATGTTCACGTACGATTTGTTCGCACGAACACATTTCGAACACTTTAAATAAGACAAGAAGTTTTTCATGGCAATACAAAAACAATCAAAGAGAGAGCAACGTTCATAGACAATATCTATTAGTGTATCGTAGCGTTCGATTTCGAATGCGACACGAAGACGACTTTGTTGCTAACGAAACATGATAAGAGACGATTAACTTTTGAGACGAAAATCTTTGAGAAGAAAGATAGTGTTACGAGTCTAGCTCGAAACAACGTGATATATTAACTACAACGCAACATGTAGCACGAAGCACGACTACTTGCATGCTCGACGACTTGGCGAACGAGCAATGTTCGACATGTTCGACAACGAGCAAAGCGAGCAATGCTCACGTTCGACGTGCTCGACAGCGAGCGTAGCGAGCAAGAGGGATCTTCTTTAGTATATAGATCTTCTAAATACGACTCCCTTATGAATCGTGTTCAACTCATCTTAAGTCTTGACTTATTGTTACGATTGCTAAAAGCTGCAAACCCTTGTTACCAAGTGATTGCTTGCATTGCCTAAAGACGCCTATAGATCTCTCCAAAAGTATAACCCTCTCTAATATTCCTCACGGAAGTACTAGCGTAACACAAATCTAGTCTTTGACAAATAAATATAATTAAGAGACAAAATTAAAAATGTAATTATTAACAACGCATTTGCACAATATGTTAAATTATATTTTGATTACGTTTTTCTACGATACGTTAACTTATCTTAAGATTTACTTAAACGTTTGACTCGTTAAATTATTTTCAACAATAAATTAATAGATCAATAATAATTTTCTCAAATATTCGATTCTTCTTAATTACAATTTTACGACTTAAAAAGATAAACAAATTTATTACGATTTATTAATGTAAGTGTGTCTTGTAACATTAAAGCTAGCACGTAAATCAAGAATTCTACGATTAGAAAACTATTCGCGAAGAGTGTTTACTTCGATAATAATTATTAAATTGCAATTTTAAGCATTAAGAAATTTCTATACGTTTTACACTTAAACGTTGAAGCAAGAGAGCAAAAATAAGTTATCAAAAATATAAGAAAGAATTATTTACATAAATATTGTGCAACGATAAAAAGTAATAACTAAGAATGTTTTATTGCTTAATTCTATTATCTTGTGCATTGTAACTTTGATCTAAAAATGTAAATTAAATTTTTATTACAATTTTCAATTCTAATATAATCTTTGTCAAAATTGTACTAAATGCAATTATTGCTATAAATAATAAAATGTCTTGAACGAGCTTTATTTATGTTTGAATTCAAATATATTAGCACACAATTATATTGCTACAATATTACACTAGCAAATTACAAATTAAAACAATATGTTACTTAAACGTAATTTATACTTATTTAAGTTTTTGCACAATAACGTTGTTAACTAAAGAGTAAAAACAAATTTATCAAACAAAACACATTATAAACTTAAAAAATAATATCGACAACTATTTTACGTTCTATAATAAAGAAAAGACGTGTTACGAAGAAGAACTTCTTACTTTCTTAACAATTTCGTTCGACTAAAAAAAATTCTTCTTAATAACAAAAATTTAAAAAAACAAACGTTATATATATGCGCTTTCTTAATAAGAGTTTATAGCAAACACTAATATTGTCAATTAATAGCTAGCTTTTTACAAACATTATAATGTAAGCAAATAAAGTAAAATTTCAATTATGTAACGAGCACATTAATTAAGTTTGTAAATTAAAATATTTGCGTTAGTTAAATTAATACGTGCACAATGTTAATGTAATTAAGAGGCGTCTCGAAGTATTAAATTAACAATATTAAGACTTTATATAAAGTAACTACTAAAGTTATTTAATCAATAAAACAAATAAGCAAGAAGCAATAATATATCTAGCATAAATTAATCTAGCAAGTGCTATTCTACTACTACATTTTACTATTTATACGTTATTAATATTGTTTTGCTATATATTAATTATTTGAATGCAATGTTGCAAATATCTTTACAAATTACTTGCGAATTAAGAGATTACGTTAAAAAATTAAAGTTGTCCAAATTATAAATTAACGCTAGAATTACTTCTATTAATTCTAATTTTTAATTTAATTTTCTATTATATTTACGTTCTCAATATTGTTGTTTTTCTCGTTATTATTACTCTTGAGCTTCTCGACTAATTTATTATTCTTATCGACGTTATTTTAATCTAAATCGTGTTTATTATTATTAAATAGAAAGTTGCTTATATCGTTCAAGTTGTTTTTATTTGTGTTATTTTAGCATTTAGAATTATTAAACAAGAATATTTCTACTTCAAAGTTGACATTTAAAATTAACAAAAAAAAAATATAATCAAAAAGCTAGTATTTATTTTTACAAAATATTAGCAATTTACAATAAATTGTAGCGATAGCAACGTAAATACATACTTAAATTCTAAATTTACAACATTGTATAAATCTAGACAATTTTTCTCGAATTTCTTTATTTAAAACGTAATTTCTTGTTCGCTTACATTTAAACTTCTTAGCTTATGTTCCTTATACTATATTAGCTTATGTTCTTATTTAAGAACAACATATCGCATATCTTTTGTTATCAAAGCAAAAAAAAAATTATTTAACGTCTTGTTAACTAGTTATTCTAATCGAACAACTTCTATATATTAGTAGTTAGATGCGAAAATAAAAGTTCTAACATGCGAATCTCGAATTAATAATTTAATTTTTTTGCTAAATTATATAGTTATCGAATCTAATTAACTCTTTCTTAATTTCGAATTTCTCTTTAATAACTTTCTTGTCTAGTGTCTTTTTATTATTTATAACAATTCGATCAACTACGAATTTCTCTATTCAATTGTTAGAAAAGCAATGAACAATATCAATTATTACTTATCGCTTTTCCTCTCTTGTTATCTCTTTTTTATTAATTTCTCTTTTATAACAAATTTATAAATTGTTTGCTCGTTTTCGAACATCTTCTTGTAAAAGACTTAAGGCTAGAATTTCGTAAATAGCGTTGTTCACACGAAGCGATTGTTATATATTGCTTTTTAAAAGTCTTAAACGTTTAAACTGATTGCGATAAGACTATATAAATGTTAAAGAACAAACAATAGAAGAAAGTAATAAAATACTCGTCGCTTCTCTCTAAGATTTCTAGTTCGCCTAATTTGAAATTTTTAACTAAGCTTATTTTTGTTTTTGCGTTAAATAATATTCGATCGATTTTAAGTTAATCTATTTCAAATCTAATTTAATACTATTATCAATAGTTTTTTTCTAACATGTTCGAAATTAACATCTTGACTATTATTCTTTAAAGCTATTCGCAATTCGAAGTCGATTTTCTCTTTGAAAAATTCGCGCTTTACTTTTTTTCGTAATTGATCAAATAACAATACTAATTTATTATCAATACTCTTACATTATAATCTATAGCAACTAACAAGAATCTTTAACAACAAAACTTTCTAATTATTTTGATCTTTTTAATTGTCTTTTTATCGCAAGAAGAAATTTCTTAATTACGATAAATAATACTACGCAACACAATTAGTGCACTTAACAACATAAACAAGCAACAAAAGTTAAATCTACACATACTCTTTGTAACTTTACGATTATTGTTGTTTATAATAAACTATTTACAATCTATTAATAAGACGTTGCAATTGCAAAACAAATCAATAATAATAAGTAAACATAATTGTTTGTTTACTTAATTAAGTCGCTAGATAATTGCGATCTAATAAATTATTATTGTGTAAATTGATTAAATACTTACAATGTCAATAACTTATTAACAAATATTACAAATAATTTTATTATAATTTACAAATTCTAAAAGCTTTTCGTCTACAACAAAAATTACTTATAGAGTCTATTATAATAATATCGCTAAATTATATTGCTAAATTGTACTATTAATTATTGCTCAAACTTATATTTTTAAAAATGTGCAACAATAAATTAAAAACAATAAATTCAACTAAAAATTGTTATTCGTATAGATTTATTCTAAACATATGCGTCAAAAGTATGTTAATATTATTATAGAAAAGAAACGCAAACAAGACGCTATCTAAACATAACAACCACTATATAATAGCTAAAAATAAATAAAAAATAAATAAGAGTAACAAAACGACGTAAATATTTACTCAAAAGAAGCATTTAAGAAATTTAAAATTATGCGATATAAGAAAGATAATAGACTTGTCTTTTATCTATAGCTAAGTTCTAGTGCTAATCGAACTTGTAGCGATAACGCTCAAAGAAATTCGCCAATATTAAAAATCTACGAATTTTCTAATTAGAAAGTTATCGTTCGCAAGACTTTGCAAAGAAATCGTTAACAACTTCGCAAAAAAAAGTTATTAAAATAAAAAATAAAACAACTAAGACGTTGCAAAAGACAATTAAAGCGTAAATTGTCTTTATCTTTAAATATAAAATCAATGAATTACGTTTCTAATGCAATCTTATTTAGTTAACATTGTTTAACGTTTGTTCGAGTTATTATTTACGACAAACAACAAACATTACAATTCAAAGACTTAACTTTAATTTAATATTATTTTAAGATTATAACAAACAAGAAATTAAGAATGTAACTCGATTGTTCTTAAGAATTACTATAATTATTTCTACTACTATTTTTTACTACGAACAAGAATTTAAGACGCAAACAAACGTTATAAAATCAATAAATTATCTTAATAATCAACAAATACATTTTAATATTAATAACTTATTCGCGAATTAAAGAATATTTCAAAATAATTGCAATGCATTTTAGAGATTGTTAACGTATATTTAGAACAAAGTAGTTATTACTAGAGCATAATTGTCTATCTAATTAAGATATTAATATAAAGATTATTACTAAAGACGTAACGTAAAAAAGAAAATTAAGATTGCGCTAAACAAGCAACGAAACTTTAAACAATCTTCTTTTCTCTCTAGAATTTTGTTGCTTTTGTTCCAAATGCTTTGTAATCAAACTTAAACAATAAATTAAATAATTTTTTTTCAAATTAAGCTTAAATTCTTTATCGATTTTGTTAATTTTGTTAACAAACAACATTGCTATAACTTTATTGTCTTTGTAAATATCTAGCACAAGAGCAATTATTAAGTTCAAATATCTAAAGATATTCAAGTTAATCAATAAAAATTATAGCAATCTCTTCAAAATCAAAGTATATCGATAAACATCGTTTATCGCGTTGTCAAAATTCGAACACTAACTTAAAAATCTACGATGTTTCTCTTTCGAATTTTTATTTTTTGTCGTACGCAACTTTATTTCTTTGCGAAAATATATTAATCACTTATGTCTAACTATTACATTTATAATTTTGCGAATTATCAAATAAAAAGAATTTCGCAAATTAAAGTTTTAAAACTATTATTTGTATTATTAGCAACAAAAAGCAACAACAAAAATAAATAAAATATGTCTTGTTTATAACAAATAATTCGCTTATTAACTTGCGATCTTTTGTCTTATTGCTTTTGACTTTTGTTCAACTCTTTGACTTTATAACAATCGCAAACTTCTTTTTAACAACAATAATTTTTTTTGTCGACTTGCTTTTGACTTTGACTACAAATAATAATATTACAAACTTCTTTATTATAGTTGTCAATTTTCTAGAGCTTAAAGTGTTGCGCTTCACGACTAATATTAAAATGTTTATTTTTCTTATATTGATTGCTCGTTTTCTAAAGTCTCTAGAATTGTTTCAAGCGATTAATGTTAAAATTATCGTCTACTTCGTAGCAAACGTCTCTTTCTTACTAAACTTTTCTTCGCGTTTGATTGTCGAATTTGAAGTATTATTGTACTTTGTCTAATATTAAAGTTAAAATTCTTCTTTTAAATCGAACTTGTTTATTATATTTAACTTGATATCTCGATTTAATGTAGTTTTCGCTTTTTTCGCTAGACGTTAAATAAGAAATCTAATCGAAATTCGATTTAAAAATTGTTAAAGACTCGACGCTAATATTATAATTTAATATGTTGTTATATAGAAAGAATGTGCGTCGTAATATACTTTAAGCGACTTTGCAATTAACAAATCGCACTTGCTATAATAAAGTATAAGAGTTCTTTGTCAACAATTTCTACTAATAGCGTTTAACTCTAATTCGCGTTCTTTTGAATTCTTAATTATTAATTTTTGCGCTTTGACTTCGACTTAGATGTAAATTTCAATTGTAGCGAAATATTCTCTATTAATACGTAAGCGATAGAAAACAACAATAAATTTAAAAGAGCGTTTATCTTGTTCGATCGAATTAGATTTGTTTTGAAAGTTTCTAAATTCTTGTAAATTATCAAGTTTTTACGCTATTGTAGATATTCTTAATATAAAAAGAAGTATAAAGACAAAATAAATAAATACAATAAACGCAATTATATAATAAACAATTTAACAATAAAGATCAACAATGTTTCTAGAATACGATTTAGAATTACAATAAATATTGTAACTACAATTTGTTAACTTGTTATATTATATGTTGCATTGCGATAACAAGCAATACAACTATTTTACAAGTACAATATAAGTCTTTTGTATAATACTTGTGTTTAAGTAGTAAGTTTAACAAATATAAAAGTGTTATTTGCGACATTAACTATATGCAATAAACTTACTCGCAATACTTTGCTTTTTTAAATCTAATTTTTGCTAACTCAACTCTAGTTTATCAAGTACTTTAAGATTTGACAAGTTAATTAATACGCAACATCTTACTATAGAAATTTTGAAATTACTTAATTGATAATTTAATCAAGTTCGAAGTTTATTAATAAAAAGAGAAGTAAATACAAAAAATCTAATAACTTTTAGCTTAATTTAGAAACTAATGCTTTATAAAACGCAATTACTTAATATCACTTATATTTAACTAAAATGTTTAATCTTTTACGATAACTAATAATTTAGCATTCGAATACTTAAACAAGTTTAAACTTAAGTTACACATTAATAATATAGAAAGCGCAAACATTGTTAAGAATTGCACAAATTTAATGTTAAACAAAGAATCTTAAATCTTAAATATCACACAAATTTATTATAATTTTATTATAAATTTTGCGATAACGAACGAACAAAGAAGTATAACATTTCGTATTTACTATTGTATTACATTGCTAACATTCAAATGTAAAAAATAGTTTCGTCGCGATTTACAACTTTTAAAGCTTCTAAAGTTACGTAATATTTAAACAAGCTTTTTGAGAACTTTATCGAATTATTATAATAAAAATATGCAATAATAATTAAATGCAGATTATTATAATGCAAAACACAACAATACAAGTTCTTTAAAACGCTATAAAGACGTATGTTATTAAAATGTTTAGAGATAAAAGCTCTTATACAAATTAATATACAATGTTAAGAGAATATAGTGCTTGTAAATCTTACGAAGCATAATAAAGAAATTAATAATATAAACATTAATTTAAGTTATATTCGAGCATATCTTAAGCAAGTCGAAGAACTTAACGTGATAACGAAAACAAAAACGTTGACGACAATTAACTTAATAACAAAAACGAAGACGTTGACAACAATTAACTTAATAACGAAAACGAAGACATCGACAACGTTTAACTTAGATTAGTCGCGCTAACCCGGAAATGTCACGTGCAAATGCCAAGACTCGAATCAAAAAAAAATCGAAGAATCGAATTGCTCAAAGTAGTTTAGTCGATTACTATCAGTAGTTTAGCGCGCTTCGCGCTAAACTACTTTGAGCGATTCGATTTCAAAAAATCGTCACGACCTAGTCTTGACGTCGGGTCGAACTAGAGAGGTGATATCATAACTTGACCCAACGATCAATCTAGTTTAACTTAATAACAAAAACGAAAACGTCAACAACAATTAACTTGACGTCGACAATAATTAAAATATTGACAAAAATAAATACAACGACAAACTTATTAACGATTACGAATAAACATTAGTGTTAAATCTCTTAATAAAATTTTAAAAGACGACTCTACTATTGCTTATTTTAAGATTATAACAATTTTGTTGTTTCTTTTTACTACTAAGAATAAATAGAAGTTACGATAAAATTTTAAGTAATACGTTAGACATAGATTGATCGTCGAGCCAAGTTATGATATTATCTCTTTGGTTCGACCCGACGCCAAGATCGAGTCGTGACGATTTTTTGAAATCGAATCGCTCAAAGTAGTTTAGCGCGAAGCACGCTAAACTACTTATAGTAATCGATTAAACTACTTTGAGCGATTCGATTTTTCGAACTTTTTTTGACTCAAGTCTTGACATTTGCACGTGACATTTCTGGGTCAACGCGACTAGTCTAGTTAGACATATTAAGATTTTAAGACTTATATATACAATTGCGACACTCTTAGAAGTTTTATAGCATAAAATCAAGTACGTAGTAAAGTTTAAGTCTAGTCAATCTAAATAGTAGTTAAACGACAAAGACTATAACAACTAGTGCAATAGAAAAGAAATTACACGTCTTGCATCAAATTTTATTTTCTTCTCTATTTTAGATTGATCGTTGATTCGATTTTCGATTCCAATTTCTAGAATCGACTCGAATCGACGATTCAACTTTAGGAATCGAATCGAAAATCAATTCGATTTTAACTATTTTGAAATCGAATTGAATTGCCAAAAACGTCAAGAATACTAAAAATAGTATAAATTTAGTTTAAATTTAGATTTTTTTAATTGTTTTCTAGATAATGCACAATAGTAATATATAATAAAAAAACAATTTAATCTAATATTAATTAACTTAAATAAATTAATTATTTCTATTAAATTATCAATTAGTTGTTACTAAAAATAATAAAATTTACTAAAAATAATAATCTTGAAAATTTAATTCAATTTTTCGATTCGATTTTCGATTCAAAGATTGAAATCGAATCAATTTGTCGATTTCAACTTTCGATTCGATTCGAATTGAATTGTCAAGATTCGATTTGATTTCTCGAATCGACGCAATTAGTCTACTTTATTTCTATTAAAACATTCTACTTTACTTAATAATCTAAATAAAGTCTTTCAATTTATTGTCGAAATCTATTTTATCGCTCTTTATCTTATTATTGTTAGTAACAACTTTAGTCTCGTCGTTTAAGTATATATCTATTATTAATGTTATTATCGAACTCGTGTAATTATAAAACACGCGTCAACTATTAAGCGCAACAATAATATATATAAGCAAAAAGCATAAAACAAACTTGTCGAACTTATTAAAATAACTCGATTGCATTGTTATAATTTTGCATTTAACTTATAAATATGTTTAATGCGTTCTTTAAGTTTGCGTTCTAAGTCTTTATTAATTTCGTAAATTCTATATAACAAATTAATTGCTCTTGACATAACACAATATTGACAATCTTCTTAGCAATTAAATAAAGCGAACGATCGTAATTGAGTTTATCGTCTTAAAAAGTACAAGATTAACAATAATAATTAACAATAAAAGTATTGAAAGAATGCATATTTGTAATATCTTGCTAACAAGCATAGAATCTCTTATATTGGCGAGATTCTTGATACTAGACTTGAACGTTATTGCTTTGCAAAACTTAGCAAACGTCGATTTAACAAATGTACTAGATACAAGTTTCTTTTTTACAATTGTAATTTTCTTAAATGTAACTTTCTTTACAAATTTTGTTTTTGTCGACGTAAACTTATCTTTTATTATTGTTTTTAAACAATTGTTTGTGCAATTTCTTGCAACGAACAATGCAAAGTCTATTATTGACAATAAGTAATCTTGCTTATCTTTTTATTTTTCGAGTTAACGCGCGATCTTTGCATCTAAATTAAAGTTGTTATTTTTAAATCTCTTAATTGTTTGAATAAAGCAATTATATGTTTTTATATGCTTGTTTAAGACTAGAAAAATTCAAAATATACTCTACTATTATTGTATATATTAACATTTATCTTTCTTGATCGTAATAGACTTGTTAAAAGCTTCGATATGCATCTTTGATAAAAACTTTAACTATACAAAGCGAGTTGCGAAAGCTTTTCTTTTGTGCAAAGCTAAAAGCAATTTAATTTTTAACGCATTGCTATTGCTATTGTTTGCGTTAACATTGTTATTGTTTGTATAATTTTTCTTTATAATAAAATTAGCATTAGAATTCAATATTATATAAATTGCGACTCTTATTATTTGTCTTTTTAACTTCTCTACGATAAAGATCGAATTTCTAGAAACTATTTAAATGTCTTATTGTAAATATCGCGATAAAGTAAGAAAATCAAGTTGTTTAAAAAGTGTAAAGTCAAGTAAACATAATAAATTTCTTAGTTTACTCTTTGCAAGACGCGATAGCAACAAAACAAATAAGATCTTAACTAACTTAATAACAACAATCTTTTTATATATTAAAGACATGCTCTCAATTATTGTTGCTTAATTAATATTGCTTCTATCTCTTACTAAGTTAAACTAATTAAGAGAAGCTAATTTGCTTGTTGCAATAACTATAACAAATAAAAGCTCGCTTATAGATGTTAATTAATAGATGCTAAATTCTATACAGCGTTTCTTGTTAAATAATCAAAAAGACTCAATTATCTTAATCGACAATTTTCTTACAAATATAAGACGTTCAAGAAATATATACTTTTGTCTCGCATTCTATGCGTTGTAGCTTACGATTGCAAATTTAAAAGAAATTATTAAACTAAATTTTAATTCATAGTTATTAAAACTTACTCGTAATCGAAGTCTTAATTTAAATCAAGACAATAATACAAAAAAGAAAGATTAATACTTGAAAAAATCTACGTTACGAAAGATATTCGAGAAACTTATTAACTTCGACTTTATAAATCTAGCAACAAGAAAGTATATAAACGCGACGTTAACTCTTTAGATTAAAAGCACTAGATAATTGTTTACATAAATATCTAGCTTCTTAAATTTCTTTATAAATATTCGCATTAACAACAAACTAAGAGATAAATTTATTGCTTTTTATTGCTAATTGATATTGCTAAAATCTAAATTAGACATTACTTTAAAGAATATTATTAATTATTAACAAAAGCTATCGCATGTAATTCTCGAACAATAGTTTTATTATTATTGTCAAGATATTTTGCTAGAGATTGATATTGTTAATTATATTAATTAAATGCAAGGCAATGCGATAAAAACGCTACATAAGATTACAAAGACATATCTAATTAAATTGTTTAAAGATAGACACTTGTTTTTATGTATTGTTTAACAATTGATTAAACGATTTTAATTCTAATTGATTACATTAAATATAACAAAGTAAAAAAGTCTTTGCTTAAATGTCTTGCAATTGTACAACGTCTTTTTAAGAAAACGCAAACGCAAAAAGAGCTTGCTTCAAACCTAAATGCAAAGACAAAACAAATAGAATCTTAAACAACTTGTCGAAGATATAAAGAACAAAAATTAACGAATTAATATGTATACGTAGTTTTAATCTAGAGATTCTACTACTTATTTTTATTGCTTTTCTCTCGAAATTGTAATCAAAATTAATGCGTTATCTCTAATAATTATATTTGTAATCGATAAGATAATAGAGTTCTATACATATATATAAAGATCTTATCAAATATGTATCTCGCTTAACTTATTGTACTTGATTAGATTAAACTCTTGACATTAATTTAATAGAACTCAACCCTAGAGTCGAGTTCGCGCCTTGACTCTAATCTAATTCTACGAGGCCCAAGAGAGTAGATCGAGTTAAGAAAAAAATGTTTGACTTAACTTAACAATCACACTAGTAGTGTCTTGTTTGCATCGACAAAAGTATTAATTATCAAATATATTTTTAACTTTTATTTGCTTTGCAATCTAATAATATGCAATATATTAAATAAAACAATATTCGCTATAAATATTGCGCTTTAAAGCGCAAGATTATAAGTTGTCTATATACTTTTATATTTAATTTGACTCGTTAATGTGTCTCTATTGCTACTTAATATATTAAATAACTTAATACTTTGTTGAAGTTTAGCATGCGTATCTTTGATAAAAACAATATTAAAATTAATTAAGTTGCGTTCGCTTCGCAAGTGCGACGCTATCTTACTATTATATACATATAATAGCAAAAAAATAAATTGATTTTGCGTTCGACTTACAAGAATCTTCTATTTAACATTAATGTTAAGCTAGATTGCTTATGCAATATTTAGTAGAAGAAATTTGACGTAATGCGTTATAGAACAAATCTCGATACTATTTCTTTAAAGAAGTTAGACAAGAACAATAAGTTTGTATTTAACAATATTGTTGCAAACAACAAACTTAAAAGTTTGTAAATTCTACGTAATCTAGTAACTTTATTAAGAACAACATTATTTGTTTTGTTCTTATTAGTTAGATCTTTTTAAAAAAGAGCAACGTAAATATCTAAGCGAAACTTTTCTTATATGTTATAGTTGTTTCGACAATTTATATATTTAATTCAAATATATCAAATTGTTTATTATCAAACAAGAGCATTTAAAGTAAGCAACTTTTTTGTTCAATAATATAAAAGTTAACAGTTAAAAGATCAAATCTTATTTATATTCTTTCGCAAATATTATATCTTTGCAATCTTTATATAAAATTATTGTTTAAAAAATTATTGTTTAAAGTATATTTTTATTATACTTAAGACAATAAAATTGATTGCGTTTCAAAAGAGTGCATTTCTTTTTTTTGTTATTAACAATTAGATTGGTCGCGCTAACTTGGAAATGTCACATGCAAATGCCAAGACTTGGGTCAAAAAAGTTCGAAAAATCGAATCTCTCAAAGTAGTTTAATCGATTACTATAAGTAGTTTAGCGCGCTTCGCGCTAAACTACTTTGAGCGATTCGATTCCAAAAAATCGTCACAACCCAATCTTGGCGTTGGGTCGAGTTAAAGGGGTGGTATCATAACTTGGCCTGACGATCAACCTATTAACAATCTACTTTTATAATAATTGTGTGTTATCGAAGATAATTAAGCAACAACAATTAAAGAATTAATTAAAAGAGACACGCATAGTTAATTGTAAACAAAATGTTAAATCTTGCATTAAATAATACGTGTATGAAAGCTTTTTATTAACAAAGATTAAGTAACGAAAGCAATCAAATTTGAGTATACTTTATATCGCATTTCTATAACTCTTAATATTTAATTAACTTATTAAAAGAATTATAATATTATTTATACGCATTATCTATATTATTGTTGTGCTTTAAATATATATAATAGCATCAAATCTTACTTTTTATTGTCGAATTTTTTTTTGCAAATACGAAGTTCTAATTTTCTTATCTTTGCAATTAATTTTTCGAGAGACTTATACGTATTGTACTTTTTGAGCTTTTGTCTTGTATTCGCAAGATAGTTTTTTAATATTTAACTATCTTTATATAATAAAAACTCTTTTTATCAAACAAGATATTACGACTTGCTATATCTTGATTTATAATTAAAAATATCTTTTACTTTTTACTTCTTATTTTTGTCGATTCATATTATGTTCTTCGAGGCAACAATATTTGAGTTACGATAATATAATTCTAGTAGTAAAATATAAAAGACAAAATAAATACGCTATTTAACAAGAAGACGCAAGCAATATATTTGCAAGTTAATTATATTTTTAATCTTAAACAATCTTGTAAACTTGTAAGACAATTTCTTTTTCGAACAAATATCTAAAAGATTTTTGATAAAGAGCATAATTTTGTTATTAACTTGATATTTTTTCGAAATAGTTTTTTTATTGTAATCTTAAATCTACGTTTGTTGCGCAATTTGTAAACAACTTACTAATTAATTGCATTTGTTCTACAAAAATTAAATTTACTTTCGAATAACAAAAATATTTGAACAATTTTTGTTATCTTAATTGAATCGAAAATTTGCAACAAATTTAAATATTAATTCGAAAAATAATATTTTAGTCAACGTATGCGATGCGCTATTGTAAATATACTAGATTAAAGCTAGCAACAAATCTTAATTGTTTTGTTTATAATTGCAATAGCAATACAAATAGTATTTTAATATCTAGTTTTGTCTTTTAATTTGCTTATTAATCTAAGAGTAAAAAGCAATATTTAGCTTTTATTTAATGCGTATGCAATAATATATTGCGAATTAATAATTATTAATAAAGAGCAAATTATAATCGAAAACAATTTTACAAACTTCAAGATAAACAAACAATATTTTTTCGAACAAAATATTAATTAGATTTCTCGTTAATTATATAGATTTAACAAGAATATATAGAGACATTTTAAAGTATCGATCGATTACTATTAGAATTGCGTTAAATATATTATTTTTGCAACAACTAATAAGCAACTTTGTTATAAAATTTATCGAATTTTCGATTTATAATCGAACAAGAATAGAGAGCAACGTCAATTTCTTGTAAAAACAATAATGCAAAACCTTATTTTGTTAACAAACGTTATAATCTTTGATATATATATCAATATTTGCAATTATCTTTAATTAATAGAACTTTTTGCTTATAAAAATGCGTGTTTTTTTAATTTTAAAGTATTTTGTTAGAGTATTATTATAATGCAAGCGTAATAGCTTGCTCTTTAATAATATCTTGTCAAAAACTAAAACAACATAAGAGAAAAATACTATTTCTTTGTAAATTAATTAATCTTTTTTTGCGCAAATTTGATTTAAAATTTGCGACATTAATTGCTTTTTAATTTTGAGCGCTATAAAGTTCTTCTCTTGCAACTCTTTTATTTTGAACAACAACAAAGATAAGAAAGTTCTTAAGTTTTTTTTTTGTTGTATGCAATGCGAACGTTGTTGCAATGCAATTGTTAAGTTATTGCGCTTTAAATTGTATTTACAACTTCTTTCTCTTTAGATTTACTAATTGTATTTCTCTTGTTTAAAAGATTTTTATTAAAAAGTTTAACATTATTTTTTTTTTTAATTTTCGATATTCGAATCTTAAGTTTGTTCTTATTGCGTAATATTAACATCTAGCAAACGTCTCTTATAAATATTAATGTTATTTTAATAATAGCGATAGTAATATTCTTTAGCTTATTTTGAAGCATAAATAGATAAATTTTATTATTTAGTTTGCTCTCGTAATTAAGACGTCGAAAGAATTTGTTAATTAAATTTGTTTTTCTTGTGCAATATTTAATTTCGAAATCGTATTTTCTTAACAAAAATGTTTATCTAAATTGACAACAATTTAGCCTTGTTATCTTTATAAAATATTGTAGATTATTGTAATTTGTTAATGTAATAATTAGATAATAACTACTCTTTAGATAGTGTTAATATTGCTTAAAGCTAATAACAATAACAAATAACTTTTAATTGTAAATCTTATATTAAATTCTCGCGAAAATTATTTTTCTTAAATAGAATGTTATCGAATGTTATATCGTTAATTAATTTTCTTTATAAGATAAATTAATTGCAATAAAATTGTTGCAATCGCAAATCTCGAAGCATTTATCTTAATGCAAATATAATTTTTTGAGTTAAAGTAAATTAGCATAGATGTTTGCGTAAAAGTTGTAATAAACTTTTAAAAAACTAAAATAATATTCTTTTTAAATATAAAAAAATTATTTTGTTTGTTTTGCTTGTTACTCTTTAGAAGTTTTGTTAAAATTCGAATAATTTTTGTATAGTATTTTACAAATTGTCGATAAAAGTTTGCGAAGTTCAAGAATACTTAAAGTTCGCATAGAGTAATAGACTAAAATTATATTTTAATAAAGTCGATTTGTTGTAAATTTATTAATATATTATAATTGCTTATAACATATTTTAGAAATTTAATCAAGATTGTTATAAAAAAGCATTTAAATAGTTTTGCGTAAAGCTTGTAGAAACATAGTTTATCAAATATCTAATATACGCAATCTTAATATCTCTCTTGTATCTTAAAGTAGATTAAAATGTTATTAAGATAAATTATACAAAGATAATCTATTAAATTTTTTAAAACTTTGTTGATTAAAACTTAAAAAATAGTTGATACTTTTGCTAATTTAAACAATATTACTACATACTTAAAATATTTATATTGTATTCGAAAGATTGTCTTTTACTTATTGTCTTAACAAATTCGAATTTAATAGTAAGTATTTTTTAAATTTAATTTTATAAAGTACGCAACGCTTATTAAACAATTTAGCATTTTCTCTATAAAAGAAAGAAAACATTAATTCTTAATTGTAATCGCATTAAGATTGCGATAATCAATATATAGTTTTAGACTTTTATTGCTCTTTAATACAAATAGTATCGATATCTTAATTTAACTAATCGATTTGTAAATTTTATTTAAAGTTAAGTTCTTCAAAAGATAATTACGTAAAACAATTAACTCTTGTTCGAACAAAATATATAACAAGTTATAAGACAATTTCTTTTTAAGAAGCAAATCGATCTTATAATAATCTTTTTTTTTGTGCTTAGAAAAAATAAATGCATTTTTTAAGTCAAAGATATTGTTGTAGTTCTAAATATTCTTAAGTATAACGCACATTATTGATATTTTGTTGACATCGAAATTACAACAAATTAAAACAAATATCAAAACTTGTTTCTCGAATTTTAGAAAATTCTTTAAGAACTTAACAACAATAATATTTTTTGTAACTTAATAGCATCAAGTTAGCGTATATTAATTAACGTAAAAATTAACTTTTATTATTTAGAAAAGATCAACAATAATATTGTATGCAATTTTATCAAATATATAGAAAACTTGTTTCAATATATATTTTTATCTTTTATTATTGCAAATCTTAATATTTGCAATATAAATTTTTACAAATTAAGATTTTTAAATTGTAAAAGCTTTTGCTTTAATTGCAAGTTGTTCGATTTTTGCTAAGTATTATATCTTTGCAAAACGTTTGTTAATACAATTAATATAAGCGCTTCTATCGAAAAAATCTCTTTGTTTATATTACTTTTTGTTAACAAATATTAATAGCTTTGCAAAAAGAGTTTTTGTCTTGTATTTTTAATTCGCAATTGCAACTATTATTTTTGCAAACTTATTTAACTTTTCAAATTGTTAAAAATCTTCTTAATAAAAAAATATAGCGACAATGCTTTTAAGACTTTTGTTTCGAAGCTTTTTTAAGAGCTATTAATTGTATTAACTTGCAAGTTGTCTTTAACAAATTTAAAATATTCTTTTTAGATATATTTTTTTTTGTTACAATTGTAGCAAAAGCGCTTCTCTTGCGTATTCGAGCTAACTTTGTTAAAGTTATATAGAGAAAATTTCGTTGTACTTTCTTAACAACTTCTCGTTGTTAAAATATCGCAAATCTTAGTTGTTAATATAGTCTTTTTTAATTTACAATTATACAAATTTTCTTTAAAGTTATTGCGTAATCTTAAGAACAATTTTCGATTTAAAATTTTGTTTCTAATATCGAATCAAGAGAATAGAGCGCTCTTTATGCGCTATGTTAGCGCAACAAGAGTATCTCTTGTCTTAAGTATTTTAATTATGTTGTTAATTTTTTTACAAAGATTTCTTTTTAAACAATGCAAGAGATAATTACGTTGTTAACATTCAATATATTTGTTAAAGTTCGTCTTTAACATCTTAATATAGATTACAAAGTTGTTAATGTTTTAGAATTAACTTTGTTTAATCTTCTTGTACTTGCAAAAGAAGACAAGACAACAATTTTTTAAGTTCTTAATAAAATTAATTAAGTATTGTGCAAATTATTTCTAGTTTTATTTCTTTATCTTGTTTGTTTGTTTATTCTTATAGTTTTCTTATTGCGTTATTAATATATTGTAAAAATATTGTTAAGTTCAACAAATCTTTGAGTTTTTTGTCGAAAATTAATTTTTATTAATCTTAAAGAAGTTCTTTGCACTTCGAATTTAATTCTTTTATTCTTTAAAGTTCTTTTTGTAGTAAAGATTTAACTAAGTCGATCTTATAAAACAAACAAAGCGCTATCTTTTTAATATTAATTTGCTAGTTTTATTATCGAAATAATCTTTGCGTAAACAACGCAAGATTGTTGCTTTAATTTTGTTTTTACAAAGCAACTTTAAAAGAAATCTGTTTTTTGCTTAAGCAATGCAAAGCTTTTGCTTTATCTAAAGTCTATATCTCTTTGCTTTCTCTTTAACTAAAAGCTTATTGTAATTGATATCTTTGTTAAATTGCAACAACTATATAGTGTTGTTACTCTACAAAACTTCTTCTTGTAATATAATATAAATTTTCGTAATATTGTTAAAGACAAGTTAGTTATTTGCACTTTTGTCGTTTTAAAGACGCTAAAACATTGTCTATTTCTTGTTTGTCCTCAAATTTCGCCTTGTATTGCGTGTCAAGTTAATTATTTTGTCGAACAATCGCTTATAAAGATTGCGACAAATTAATATTGTAAGATTGTATACAAACATATAACAAGACGTTGCTATATTGACGCACTAAAAACGAGACTACATAGTATATAGAATTGCAATTCAAAGAGACATTGATTTGTAAAAAATTTGAAAAAAAATTCTTAGAAAGAAAACTCTACACGATGTTAAGTCGCCACTACGATAACTTGACACTAATAACGTGTTCGTTGATTATTGGGAACTAACATTACAATTATACGATAAAGATATTTAGAGAAAATTCGATTCAAATCGAATTCAAATCTTTTATACTTTACTAGTTTAATATATAAATGTCAAGAATTGTCAACAAGATATTAACTTAAAATAACGACAATAGCAAGGACAAGAGCGATAGCTATATGTATATCTTGATCGTCGTTGATTATGAGTCAATTAAGTCAATTAAGGCATGCTAGATAGAGTAAAAGAGATTGGAGATACACATTATTGATAAGAGAAAACAAAAATCGATTAAATACGATAATTACTAGGTTGCGATCCATATTACCCGATCTGGTATAGCGCGAGCGGGCTAGCGATCCTAGACCCCACTAGCCCTCGCAAACCAATTAAATAATCGTATTGAATGAAGCTGCGCAACCTGTCTAATATGGCATCCGTAATAGGGGATTACTGACATTTTTGACATCTTCGCTCTGAAATTCTTCACCAGACACAGTATGAATTGGGAAATCGTTACGTCGGATCTTCGGGGTTGCTTCGGTCAATCCTGGAGATACTATGGAGCCTATCCTGTATGAATGAACTAACTTATACCCCTTATACCGGTTAGTGGGTTAATTGAACCTCAGCTGATGCTGCACCACGATAGCAAGCGCCCCCAAGGTTGTCTACTTTACTCGATAGTTTCTTTTGGAAAGCGTGACACAGAGTTGTGATTGAGCAAACCAAGACTACAGTAGCAGGTAAAACGTAACTGAAGCTGTACGCTCTTCTTCGTGGGCAATTGCTGGAATCTGCGGCTCTTCTAGTCTTACTAGAAGGTCAATGCAGTATCATGAATGCAAGCTCGGGTATCATACCTCTATTCGGTCTGCGTTTTATGGCCCCAAATGAGGGGCCATGATGATTCTGCTTCTGTTCCGGAAGCCTATCTCATTTCTTCCTTCCCTAATCTGAACAAGTTTCGCAGTCCAGCTTGGAGGCATAGCCGTGGATGTTGTCTCGATTGACCATCAGACTAAGTCCTACTTGGCATAAAGAGGCGAGTCAACAGCGCTGGAACGCGCTCCACATGGGTGTCTGATCAGCTGAGCCCCCATGGCCCCATGGCCCCCAGGGCCCCCAGAGGTCCTCATCGGAGGCCTGCATCTTCCGCAACTCAGCCGTTCCGTCTAGGCACCTCCGTATGTCTCCTCGAGCTGACAGCCTACGTGTTCGTGCATGTCGCTCATGCTTCATGCTTCATGCTCCATCGCCACGCTGCTCATGGCTGAAATTCTGTGACAGGAGTCGCTTACAGCGGCGTAGGCAGTATGCAAATCTGGAACCCTCATGAAATTGGAAAGATGCCTGTGGAACGACAAGCTATAAAGGAGAGAGGCTCGCCAACGATGAGGCACTCATATTCTTGCTCCAGATCGAAGACACTCGGCATCAAAAACTGCGCTTCATCGAACAACAACTTTTAATACTTCCAATTGCTTCTCAGTATATCCGGTCTCCCCAGCATGGACTTCCTTAAGAAAGCCAAAGCACAACTCGAGGAGGCGCAAGCCGATCTGACGAAAGCGGCCGCCTCTATGGGCCTCGGTGACAAAAAGGCATCGACACCCGCCAGCTCCAGCGCCGCTGGGCCCCCTTCTAGCAATTCCACGCCCATCAACACACCGGCTACTTCCGTAGCTCCCAGCACCGTCGAAGCACCAAAGGCCAAGTTACCGCTTGCGATCCGGAAGAATAGTACACATTCACTACTGCTTCATTTGCTTGTACTCGCGGATACTGATCGAGATTTTTTGTATAGTCCGCGACATTTGGGAGGCAGCACAGCCTGATCTCGAGGAAAGGATTTCGGGTTTGCTTGGTGTGTCTTGGAAAACGGATATCGACGTTGCCTACATCTACAGCTTCGCCGAGAGTGGTTACCCGAAGAATAACCCTGGTGACATGATCAAGTCGTAAGTCAATCCCTTTAGCCCATACGTGTGGTCGTCACTAACCATTGATTTGTGGAAACAGATACGTAGCGGGAGCGTTGGAAAGCCTTGAGCAATACGTCATTGAATATGGCGAGGATGGCAAGTCCGAACTCAACACCCTCGCTTCCTCTCACACCATAACTATGGACGTGATCTCCAAGCCCGACATCAGGTACACTGATTGCGAGATCGTGGGCGGTGTCCTTCGTATCCTCTTTGTTAAGGACATGCTCGGCCACAACATCAGGGACAGCCTCAAAAACCTTCTCGAAGCCATCAACCAGGCTGGAATATCCAGTGACGATACCTCCCTAGACTTTAACGCCAGGAGCTCGATCAGGATCGACTACGAACCCAAGATCGGTGCCGTCCAAGCCAAATTCCACACAATCCTTGCAACCCCAACCTTCGACCTCGAGCCCAACTTCGAACACAACTACGCTGCGCTCTTGGCATATAACAAGAACAATAAGTCTACATCGTTCGGACATCGCGATTGGCAGAAGAAGCTCGGACAGCTAACTCTACTCTACTTCAGCGGCTTCGTGGACACCATGGAGAATATGGGTTGGGGCGATGACGAGATGGTCCGAGAGGGGGTCAAAGAGGCGGTGGAGAAGAACCAGATCGCTCTCCGGATTGTGGACAAGCTCAGCAAGAAGCGGTACAACGAGTGCGTGGTCGAACATGGGGTTCTCTATATCCAGACGACTGCGGAGTACTGGGGGACTAATATCAGCGACCCTGCGAAGGACCTACTGGACATTCTATAGGTAAGCAGGGGTTCCCTATCAACTTTGTCTGGATATGGTGTCACTGCACGGTGGGGGATGATCTTTGTATTTGTATGATAAGCGGCCAAACCATTGAATGGTTTGGCGTCGAGGAGTCGTTGACCGGTCGAGTGGTGAAAACGTGGCCATTCTATTTTCCATCTATTGGTATGAAGTTGAGTAGACGAAATGCCGCATTGACTATGAACCGATCAACAAGTGACCATCCACAAATACTCAAATTAACCGTTAGATCACTTCATTGACTTGATTAGAGCACCTACAGAGCAGCCATCGAAGAGAACAAAATAAACGCGACGAGGAACCTTCATTACCAAGCTGCCTTTTAAGAGCGTCCGCTCAAAGTATAAGATACTTCAACAGAATGACTTGACTTCGTTCCTTGAAGAGCTGACAGGCACGAGAGAGAAGATTCCGTGTTCTGTGTCTTGCTTTGGTCGTAGAGCAAGTGTGCTATTCCCTTGATGGTTTCACACTCCTCCTTTTGCTTAATTGGGACGTTGCAGCTGGTAAGGCGGTTCCAGATTTCCCTCCATTGCGTTGATATCTGCACCTCTGCTGAGAGAAAGTTGGACTACCTCTTGCAATTGGATGTCTTGTCCGTGGGCAACATGGGAAATGTTGGGGCTACCCCCCCAATTAGCGCTTTCACAACGGTTGTCGCCCCTTGGCCTTATTTTTAGATCCCCGACCCCAACTTCTGGCAAGATGCTTTTGATCAACTTTCGCATTTCTTGATTTATCACTGTCAAAATCTTACATTTGATAGAATGGCCTTTGCGCTTTTAACAACATATCTTTGATAGAGTTTAAGTCAACATTGAGAAAGTTATTTGGTTGCAAAGTTTTTGTGTTCCGAAGCGTGTCTCAAAAACAAAGATCGACTTGAACTTCTTATATGCCAACGAACTTTGCAATTTCTATAGCTCTAGCAATTTGTAATCAAAACTTATAAGCAAAGCGATTTAAGAAAGCGCATAGTGTCTAGAGTAATAATTGATTAATTTTGTATGTTTTAATAGCGAAATGCGAAAGTTGACCAAAATTATCTTGCCAGAAGTTGGGGTCGAGGATCTAAAAATAAGGCCAAGGGGCGACAACCGTTGTGAAAGCGCTAAAATCCGGGCTAGATCTTCCTGCGATTGCTCGACCTTTCAGTATGCCTACCTTAGGGTCATCCGATCGACAACCCCATGTTCTTGGATAGCTGCTTTTACAACGCACAAGGGCTTCTACAAGTTGAGGTCAGCATCATCTAAATGAATTAGTATACTGGATCGAGGAACACGTCTTTCGAGCGAATGCGGCTTAGAGATGCCTCGGAGCTGTTGATACGCTCAGTGGCGGAAATAATGCTCGGACGATACTGCTGACTTTATCTGCAGACAATATTATCTGAAGACGTTGGATTATTGTGGAAGGTTACGAGGTTTGGTGAGCAAAGAACAGAACATTGAATCTGTGCGGCTGTCGATTTGTCCCCAGGCGCCCCTGCTAGGGTCTTGGCATATGCAGATCTCATTCTGCGCACTTCTGCACAATCTTTTTACATATTCTGACTAAGCTCTAAGGATCTTGCCGAGCACAATCAACATGCCTCCTTCTCGCACATATTGTGGCATGGTGGCAATCATCTCCGTCATAGTCGATCGCTGGACACGAACAGGTCTCAAGCCCAAAGTTTAGACCTCAGTTAAGGATCCCAATCTTGCTTCACTCGAGACGCGAGATGTTTTATCAATAATCCACATAAGAACTGATCATAAAAGAAAGGGCAGTATGTCACCTTGCTTAATCCAAGCTTCTTTCGCAGGTAACGAAGGCTCGGATGGGATCGTGCCCAAGCAAAATCTCTCTCCACTGTTCGGAATCCCTTTGGAACTGCGCCAGATCATCTATCGATCTGCCCTCGATGGGGACGGAGATATGATCCATGTGCTTCCAGCAGTTGGAAGTGGTAGGACCCGAACTCGACAATGCCTGCGCCCCAACGTATGCTCCAAAATGGATCACTGCCTTGTGCGCGACACCTCTTTAAGAAAAAGGCCAGAAGAATGGCTAGTATCGCTGCCGTTAAGCTGCAGACAAATGTAAGTCTCGGTGTGGTCTGCAGATGCCTGTCAGAGGTCGCCAATTCTGACATAGTAGCAATCAAGATACCATGAGACCTCAAGAGACGTGAGCATCGCGTATGCCAGTCGCGTGTTTGAATTCAGCGATGTCCATGTTTTGCCGAGTTACGGCGCCGAGACGCCTCCGCGATGCCTCAATGCCATACGTTATTTGCGTCTCAACTTTGATATCGACGTCGAGCCCTTCGTGAATCTCGTTATTGATTTCCACGAAGGGCGTGGGTCTTTAGCCTTTTTCCATCCGTGGTGGAGGGTCTGGGAATTCGTCGCAGGAATGCGAGGACTTGAAGAAATTGAAGTGCAAATCGGCAATACCAATCTTGACATTGGCGTTATCGAAGAAGGTGACGAGGCACGGATTCTTGGACCGTTATGTGCGGTAACGCAGACCAAGAGCTTCAATGTTAGTGTGGGATGGCGTCTTCTTGGGGCAGGGACGAGGATGTCCAATACACCTTTCCGGGTAAAAGACCTTGACCATCTCTGAACAAGAGATTTGCAGAGCTGGAGATATTTCATCACCGTCTAGGAAGTAAGGTCTCTATCAAGACCGGGTCACTTGTAAGGCAATCTGTTCGGCAGCGACAAACCCATATTTCGACGAGAATTAAAACGGAAGTGAATAACTTGAGCGATTGACACATGACAGGAAGCATGTCCATGCACTCATTTTTCCAACTAGGGTTGCCTGTTACTGTGCTTCGACAGCGAGTGGTTATGATCCAAGCTTCACATCCGACACGCGCTACCTATGCATCAAGGCCTAGCGTGACAGTGATACATCGAAGAGCAAAACAAGACCGCAAACTTCAGCGCCAACGACCAAGTGTTCATCAAGTCACCATCAAAAGGCTAAGCTACCTTAGTTTGATGTAAGTACGCTTCGCATGAATGCATTCTTCGTCCTCGGATCTGTATCAATTCGTATCATCAACGCGTGTTTCGTGCCTCTCTTTGTTCAGAAGCTGACAATAGCCTTCTCCTTTGTCGTTATGACAATGACTTTTCTTAGCAATTTCGCATCGATGCAGGTCCTCTCCCGATTCCTTTGCCTCTCATATTTTCTCCATAATTCTTGCTTTCCGATGACTTTATGAAGACCACCTCAACCTCTAGCACCTGATACCAGCACACCATGGCCAAAGGGCTCAACACACAGGATATAGAGCGTACGACTGTGTACACACCTCTACTAGAGGCGTTCCCAAGGCCAGACGAGGATCCCAGCTCAATAACCTTGACTAGCCCTCATTACTACATTCTTACCCTGGTCTTCAGCATCGTGTTCGTGACAGATTTAGCCAACAGCGTCAGTAAAGCACCCCTAATCCGGGTCTTCGAGTCTATCATCTGCCAAAACCACTTCGCCATCGTTGACCCAAGCAAGATAAACAGCAACGGCTCGGTGGAAGAACGGTATTGCAAAGTGGGCCCTGTACAAGAAGAGCTGGCTCTTCTTCGAGGATGGCTAGACTTCTTTGATTATATTCCTGGGCTGTTCTTGGCTATCCCTTTTGGTATACTGGCGGACAGATACGGTCGGAAATGGCTCAGTGGTCTCAACATTGCGTCGATATGGCTCCGCATGGGCTGGATATGCTTCGTTTGTACCTTTCCGCACGCATTCCCCATCCGCTTGATCTGGCTCCAAAGCGCTCTCGGCGTCCTTGGTGGTGGAAGCCTAGTCGCCTCGGCCTTATTCATGGTCATCATGACAGACGTCACCCCTGAGGCATCGCGAGCGAACATATTCTTGTATGCCCACGCGGCGCTTTGTGCAACCGAGTTTCTTGGCGCACCACTTGGTTCTGTGCTGATGGACCGGAACCCATGGACCGCCTTAGGTGTTAGCATGCTATTGCTATCACTCGCCATACCTCTTGCCGTTGCACTTCCAGAAACTCTGGTTAAGTCAAGGACCAACTCTACAAGCACGTCGTCCAGTTCCCGACGTGGGTCATCTATTGATCAACCATTGGCAGCAACGTCGATCTCGAAGGTCACCAGCCATCTGCCCTCCTTGGGTTTTTTGCTCTGCGACCACCGCATCCTCTTTATTCTGTTCGTCTCTGTAAGCTTCATCTTCGGTCAGGCCTGCGCTAATCTAGTTCTCCAATATACCTCCCGACGTTATGGCTGGTCTCTTTCAAAGGCGGCATACCTTTCTTCTGTACGGGCGGCCATCATGATACTCGCCCTACTCGGTCTACTGCCCCTCTCATCACACTATCTTCTCAAGCAAAGAAATTATACGGCTCGGAACAAAGATGCTCTAATTCTCCGACTGAGCTACATTGTTGTCACCGTCGGCCTCTTCGTCGAAGGGCTTGCGCCAAACGCTCCTCTGTTCATCATGGGATGCTGCATTGCCACCGTGGGAATGGGTGCATCGGCACTCATTCGGAGCCTTCTTTCTACTCTTGTCAAGCAAAACGAGGTAGGGAGGCTCTTCGCAGTGATGAGCCTTGTCTGGACGGCGGCTATGCTGGTCGCTTCACCAGTGGTCGCGAAATTATCCGCGGTAGGTGTAAGTAACGGAGGGACATGGAGTGGGCTGCCGTTTCTATTCAGTGGAGTGCTTTTCGCCGTGACAACAGTGGCGATATGGCTCGCAAGTCTTGGAGGACCAACGATGGCGGAACATGAACAGCGTTTGAAGGAGGAAGAAGAGCTAGAAACAGAGAGAGATATGTTCTTCCAACCTGTGGTGTGGACCTCGACCACACCAACGGAGAGACCGTACTCTAATGGAAGCGGATTTGCAACAAACGTGCCTGGAAAATCACCGTCCGATCTCAGGATATATTCAGGCCGATCACCTACCGATGGCGGGCCGCTGGACCATTGGCGCTCGAACACACCACTCTTCTCCCCGGGGCTTCAACTAGTGGGGCCGCATGAGAGGTTCTAGAGACCTTGTCAATCGCATGGTTCAGAGCTTGACCCCGAGGGTGACGCAATAATTGTACATAGCTTAAGCAAGAAGATGGAACAGGTACACTGCTCTTTCTCGATATCTTATTGTCCAGGAACAGGAGGTATGGAGATGTAATGGTATGCGGTGTCTATGAGTCCCCATGACCAATATTGAATGTAAAGAAATCGATCATCCACTTCTTCCAGAGCAAGGCAGGAGAGATAAGCTCTATAAACAGGACAGAAGTTCTCTCATCAATGAGTTTCTGATCCATTTGCCGGCTTGGGGCCAGAGCTATTGTACGAATACAGTGACCCAAGCTCGTGAATTCGTGAGATGGTGAAAATAACAAACTTCCCGGCGAACGCATGTGCTCCCTTATGGTATCTTGGAACCTGCGATCGAGTCTGTACTTTATGATCGAGTAGCGTCGCGAGTGATGATACGGCGATAGAACCCACTTCAGGAAGGAAGCTCAACACCATTTGCCCGTTCCAGACTGAGGTTCTCCCACAGGCCCCATCTGGAATGCCACTAGCAAAGCCCCGCCCGCCCAATCACCCGCTGCAAGATCCTATCTTACTAAGGCGAGGTACAAGCTACCTCGTTCTGCACCGCGTACTTCTATCTTTCGTATCACCGAAGTCAAGTAGGACAGCCTGTGCACCGAACATTTCCCTTGCTCATATTCGATCCCAATTTACTTGCTTCACGGAAGCTTTCCAACCTTGATTCGTCATGCGTTCTCCCATACATTGTTGATATGCCTACTGCTCAAACTTGGTCTCCTTGACGCAGAGTTATTCCTTTGGTCGAAACTAGGATCAATGCTTCTGACGCATTTATACTGACCTCACGGTGACTGACGGTCGGGACCTTTCTCAGCAACAGGTACGATGACCCAGCTCTTTGGATCGAATAATTCAACCACCGTATCCTCGGAAAAACGTAACTTCTCCGGTCTCTCCACATCCTCAAACAAGCAGAGCAACGGCACTGGACACTTTCCAAAGCTGAGGAACTTCTTCCGCATCAACAGTCTCGGTAGCAGTACCACGCTCAACAATGATGGCACATCTACTCCCAAGCCAGAGAACAAGAACCGACAGTCTCGGTTCCTAGGTATTTCACGAAATAGATCGACTACGGTGGCAAGCGAAGGAAATCCGTTAGACGAGCATATGTCACCCACAGCATTCGCAAATCCATACTTTGCGCACCAAGGACCTCCTGCCTTACGGCATCACAATGATAGCAGTGTGCCTCCTTCGCCCCCAGATACGCCGAAGATAAAAGTAGAGGCAGTAAGCGGTGCAAACGATCAAGCTACAGCAGCAGGCAAAGAAGAATTAGCACGAAGATTGAGGAGGGTAGCATCTGCTCCCAATGCCCAAGGTCTTTTCCAGTCAACAAAGACAAATGAACGGCCATCGACAGCTGAGATGGGCAAGGAGCCACTGGTAGGCCTGCCTGGTCAGTCGAGCCTGGGTATGGTGGATGATCACAAGGGACATATGTTGCCAGTAGCTGCTCCGAACGGCATCCCATCGCCTGGTCAGATACGACAATCTATCGCTTTCCGTAGAACCTACAGCTCGAATTCGATAAAGGTCCGAAATGTTGAAGTTGGGCCCGGGAGTTTTGACAAGATCAAGTTGATTGGAAAAGGGGACGTGGGGAAGGTATACCTGGTTAGGGAAAAGAAGTCGAGTCGGTTGTACGCTATGAAAGGTACTATCAAGGCTGTTGCAGAGTTTCGTACAAGCTGCTGACTTAATTGTAGTCCTCAGTAAGAAGGAAATGATCAAACGAAACAAGATCAAGCGGGCTTTGGCAGAGCAGGAAATCCTGGCTACAAGCAACCACCCGTTTATTGTTACCTTATATCATTCTTTCCAGTCCGAGGATCACCTATATCTATGCATGGAATACTGCAGTGGCGGAGAGTTCTTCAGGGGTCCGTGCCTCGTTTGTAAACCTTCTTTTGAAGCTGACAATTACAGCACTGCAAACCCGGCCTGGAAAGTGTATACCGGAAGACGATGCCCGGTTCTATGCTGGCGAAGTGACTGCGGCCCTTGAGTATTTGCATCTGATGGGCTTCATCTACCGAGATTTGAAGCCAGAAAGTAAGCTACCATCAAGAATGACCATGAGATCCGCATCTAATCACAACAGACATCCTCCTCCATCAATCTGGCCACATCATGTTGTCAGATTTCGATCTCTCAAAGCAATCAGACCCAGGAGGAGCTCCTACTATGATTGTCGGCCGCAACGGCGCCACCCCAACCTCATTACCTACCATCGACACCAGATCATGCATAGCAAATTTCCGCACGAACTCCTTTGTCGGGACAGAAGAGTATATTGCGCCCGAAGTCATTAAAGGCTGTGGTCACACCAGCGCAGTGGACTGGTGGACACTTGGAATATTAGTATACGAGATGCTCTTCGGCACCACGCCCTTCAAAGGCAAGAATCGAAACGCCACTTTTGCAAATATTCTCCGCGACGACGTGCCGTTCCCCGAATACTCAGGGGCACCGCAAGTATCGAAGTGAGCCGCCCATTTCCCATTCCCGAATCACTGTATTGCCCTACGTGGCTGAGCCCAAGATTCTCGAGCTTTATTGCTGACCTCGCTCCTTCTGTTACCCAGCCTTTGCAAATCCCTCATCCGAAAACTCCTTATCAAAGACGAGCTCCGCCGCATCGGCTCCCGTGCCGGCGCCTCCGACGTAAAAACCCACCCCTTTTTCCGCTCGACGCAATGGGCGCTGCTCCGCCACATGAAACCCCCCATGATCCCTCACGCCGGCCGCGCCATCGACACCATCAATTTCCGCAACGTCAAGGAATCTCAATCGAGCGTTGATATGGGTGCCACCAACACTTTCATCGGTGCAGCGAAGGGAAGTGGAGCGCGAGAAGGAGACTTCACGTTGGGGGGTGAGGGGAAGGGTGCGAAGGCCGTGAGGGAGATTAAGGGCGTGCCGCTGGATAGTGGGCTGGAAACGCCAGGAGGGGAGGTGCCGGATCCGTTTGAGGAGTTCAATAGCGTTACGTTACATCATGAAGGGGAGGATGAGGGGGGCGGGTAGTCATGAAGATTATGGTCGGGATGAATTGGGAGGCGTGCTTGGAGTGGGCTTCAGGGAGGAGATGGAGGGCTTGTACTGGGTGCTCGAGTGCCTAGCTCTGTAGCACTATCTTGTGGTCACCATTCCTCGTGGACCGGGTTCCTGACAGAGTTGAAGAAAGGTGCGTAGTATGGAGCCCAGCAGTAGCCATCTAAGGAGCGCCATGCCTATCTTCAAGTTTTCCATACCATGTCGCTTTTCGACAATGCTTCTTGCGTCCGAGCAAGCCATCTGTCTAACATGCATTGCCATATCAAAGCCTAGTCATCCTATCGACATCACCTTTCTCCTCTCTTCTCGGCTTCCCTTCTCCCTTCTCTCCACTCCATGGACACTCCATCCCCTACTCCACCTCCTCAATCTTCCCCTTCCCCTTTCCCTTTCCCTCCGTCTCTGCCTCCTCTACCTCGGCCTTGCCTTCCTTACCCTCACCCGCAGCTTCGTCCTCACCTTCGAGACCAGGCATATCATCATCATCGTCGTCATCTTCGCCTTCGTCATCGCCTCCCATGTCCGGCATCCCACCCGCGCCGCCGCCGAGTTTGGAGAAGTCTGTATGAGAATGATTAGCGTGGTTGAGGAAGGAAGAAGCAGAGATGGACTTACCGAGGCCGCCGAAGCCGCCATCGCCGCCCATGCCTCCCATGCCGCCGAGGCCTTCCATACCGGGCATGCCGCCGCCCATGCCGCCCATGCCTCCCATGCCGCCGAAGTCTTCGTCCGCGGCGCCGTCTTGCTCGTCTTCATCGACCCACTGTAGATTCACCTGGTCAGTCTTTGCTCGCAGGGATATCCTAAACTTTGAGCTAAGCTCACCCTATCGAAATCCGTCTTCAGGTAGTGCACGCGCTTGCTCTCCTTCAACAGCCGCGGCCAGTACTCCTCCTTCAGCTCCTTCTTCCGCAGCTGGAAGTGCACGTTGGCGCCGGAGTTGTGCGTCTTGGAGGCGTCGACGTCGATCTCGCTGTAGAGCTCGAGTTCCACGTGGTAGGTGGTTTTCTTGGTCTCGGAGTAGCCGGTGAAGGTGAGGCTGCTGGGCTTGAGGTCGATCTTGGGCTTGGTGACGTCGGGGGCGGAGATCGTGAGGGTGATGTAGTTGCGCTCGGGGTCGGAGCTGGAGGAGCGCTGGGCCCAGACGACTGGTGAGTGGCGGGGTTAGTGAGGTGTTTGATGGGGTGTGGGTTTGTAATCTTGGGGGTGGGAAAACGAGTGGGGAGGGAGGGATGAAGCTTACCCTCTGGCGTTGTCTGTTTCTCTGACATGGTCAATCGCTTGATACTAGACGCTACTGAGATCTGGGGAAGTGAGATTTATGAACAAGGTGTGAAAGATGTTGTTATTTGAAGAGTCGCTGAAAGTTTGTGAACGGAGCTAGCGTCGAGATCAGTAGGGCTGAAATCAGGCGCATGGAAATCTATCGAAGCGAACCACCAGTGTCCAGCATTAGAATAGATTGAAACTAGGTTGTACAACACATCACGAGTCGTTCCCCAAGGACTATCACATTAACTGAATCTTCTTGTCACTCGAGCCTGTACCTGTAGCTTTCCCCGCGCTTGCCAGAATTGAGAACGTATCTCGCGCTCCGTAAAGCGCAGCCTGCAGACATCACAATGTCATACTCACCACGATAGCTGGCTACGGAGCTCAGAGCTCTAACATTTCACTATGGAGTCCATTAAGGCTGTTTTTTGGAAGCCGGACCCGGCGGCTCAAGTCAGACGGCCTTCCATCACCTACAGATGACGCACTACTGATCAGCTTCAGATGCGAAAATGCAACAGCTTAATACGTGCCAACACTCGCAAGCTCGAACGTGACATCAATCAACTCAAAGTCCTCGACCAAAAAACCCGGCAATACATCATTCAAGCGAACAAACGAGGCCAGAAGAATCCCTCTCAGGCCAAGCAGGCTGCTTCTGAAACCCGCATTTTCGCCAAAGAGATGATCAGAATACGGAAACAAAGCTCACGGCTAGCAACGAGCAAAGCACAGCTGCAAAGCGTACAGATGCAGGTCAACGAGGCGTTCTCGGTCCGGAAGATCGAGGGGAGCATGAAGGCTTCTACGGGCGTCATGAAAGATGTCAATGCGCTTGTGCGATTACCGGAGCTTCTGGGAACGATGAGAGAGCTGTCGCAAGAGCTTGTGAAGGCAGGGATAATCGAGGAGATGGTGGGGGACAGCTTGCCGGATGATCAGCTCATGGAGGGTGAGGACGATGAGGCAGAAGCTGAGGTGGAGAGAGTGCTGGGTGAGGTTCTGCAAGGCAAGCTGGGTAATGCCGGTGTGGCCGAGAAGCCTGTGGCGGAGGAGCCGGAGGAGGAGCCGGATCTGGCAGAGCAGGAGGCCACGCTTGATGAGATGAGGGGAAGGTTGGAGGCGCTGAAGAGTTAGATCAGGGCATCTATGGTGCCTCACGGTATTTGTCCATCCCTCACAGGAATAGGAGAAGATACATTAACGGCGTAAGGCTATATCGTGGTGGAAGGGGGGTCTTTGGGCTGGCGTCGAGGAGCCGACATGATCTCCAGATTGGCATCTATACCTTTTTGTTGCCTCTGCTGCGTTGCGATGTGGGAATGATCACATTGAAACAACTGCAGTGACGGTTGGAAGGATACCGTATATTCTGAATTCACTCCCGTATGAGGTAGTAGCAGTAAACAAGGATGACATCCCACCAAGTCTAGTATCCGCTTGACACTTGCCAGGTCGAAAACATCTGCAGCAGGTGACTAAATGCATGACAGGGAGCGCAAGGTGCATCGGGGAGTGAAATTGTAAAGTACGGTTTTGATTGGTGTGTCCGAAAACAGTTAGCACCAATCAGGCTTCTCCTTCCCTAAATGCCTCTCTTTATCACGCTCTCACAACCTTTCTCCATCACCGCTTCACGCTTGGTTCATCACCAAGCTCATCAACTCATATCTACAACATCTCTACGTACTCAGAAGGTGAACACTGCTCGTTCGCATTTGCCGATACGCGTCCGTACTACTTTAAGGACCCACCTGCCTGCAACCACAGCAAGCTTTTCCACCAACTGCCAACGGCCACTGTACGAAAGCTTCTAAAGTACATCATCTCCACCTCGAGCCAAGTTAAACACTCTCTCGCGCTTTTTGAGGCTAAGCCATATCATCTCTGACGACATCGAGATTATTGCTCCTTCTCCGACTCAGCAGAGTCTCTTGTCTACAAGTCACTGCGCCAGCAACAAACTAAGGCCTACCGTCAAGCCAACCAGACAGCGCATCCATAAAATATCAGCTAAGATGTCTTCCAAGCTCGACCAAGGTCTCGATGAGATCATCAGCACCAACCGTAGCAGCCGTGGTCGTGGCCGCGGCCGTGGAGGTCGTCGCGTCGCCAGCAAGGCTGCCCCAACTGGACCCGTGGGGGGAATTAGGAAGAGCACTAGGACTGCCGCAAAGGGACCTGCGAGGCCTGCCGCACCAACTGGACCGGCCAACGCGTCTGGAGAATCTAAGGTCATGGTGAGCAACTTGGTACGTGTCTCCAGCTGCCAGCATCACGTTGAACCTATACTAATTATAGTCAGCCCTCCGATGTGAGTGAGCAGATGATCAAGGTATGTTAAACCTAAGGCGGCGGTATCCTTCGACCTTTCTTGGCCAAATTTTCTGCTACCTCGGTCTCGCAATTGTGTCAATCGTCCACGGATCCGAGGCCTTTTGATCCCTCTATGTTACAAGAGCCTGGTATGAGCACGCACATGAGACAACATATCTCCGCTCCTTGTCATCATCTACGCTTGCTAGGCACTAGAAGCTTGTCGTAGATGTTTGTGAAGTAGAGCTTTGGCTCAAGTCTTGCGAAGAACACCGTTGAGCTGTGCACGTGTCTGGCAAACACATCACACCAACGGTTGAGCAGACAGCCATTATATTGAAGCGCATGAGTTGTATACAACTTAAATCTGGGATCGAGATCCTACATACTGAGGCAGATGGTATGAGCACCAGCGAGCATAAGCAGTGAGAACAGCTAGCAGTCCCTGGAAACTGATGAGAAGAACTCTCGACCTGCCGCATGCAGCACCGCATACCTGACCGGAACACCGCAATGCATCACCCCTAGTCAGACCCAGTCAGTCACATCGTATCGTTTCTCAAAGTCAAAGCGCCATTAGCGCATCATTACGGTTTCGTGTTCTTCGAACAGTACGGCGCATGTTTACGCTTTACCCTCGATCGAAGTCGGTTCACTTGGAGAACTTCATCTGCTCCACTCAGTCATATGGTAGAGCAAGCATCAGCATCCACGGAACCCTGGTGTCTCTCCGTGGCCACCATGAACCTCATTCTGGATGGGGAAAGGGCGTGTGGCACATTCAGCGACGAACGAACACCAGGCCAGCCCAGTTTCATGAGCAGAGATTGTTAAACAAGGACCGGCCAGTCATGGACCTTCTCACAGTGTACCAATATGGCAGCTGTTCCTTAGGTTCCGATGCTAACCGTACTAACACTCACTGCTCGCTCGCTGATGCTCTTGTGTTAACTTCGCGAGGCTCGTTGCTATGCTGCCGTGGGGTAACGGATCCGATTGCCAAGCTGTACTGCCTTTTCGTTATCAGCTTTCGAGATACCTCCAGCCTTAAAAGAGTTACCAATGGACTAATCGGTGCCCCTTCTTCTAACAGGATTACTTTGGCAAATCTGTTGGCCCTGTCAAGCGAGCTTACCTCACCTATGGCCCGAATGGAGCCAGCCGTGGCATTGCCACCATCTTTTTCAGCAATCCCAATAGCGCCAACGATGCTCTGCGACTCAACGGAATAAAAGTCGACCAACGTCCTATGAAGGTACGAATCCAGGATTTCTTGCGTGACCAGCAACTCACAGATTCACCAGATTGAAGTCGTGCTCGATGCAGCTAGAGCTCCGCCACCGGCTCGTGTTAAAGGCCTGAGTGAGCGTATCGGGTAAGTCCAACACTACATCAGAAGATCTTACAACAGCGACTGATCCATGAATCAGCCAATCCAAAGGGGCCGCCACCAAGGGCGCAAAACCTAAATCAGCTGCACCCAAGCCCGTCACCAACGGTACTTCAACCCGCGGCGGACGTGCCGGACGACGAGGTGGTCGTGGTGCCCGCCCGAAGCGTAAGACTGCCGATGAACTCGACGCGGAGATGGTCGACTACTTCGATGCCACCGCCACCATCAACGGTGCAGTCAACGGAGTCACTGATGGTGCAGCCCAGCCGGCTGCTACTGAGGAGGTGATGGATGAGATTTCATAGATCCAAGATGTGGAGGAGGTGGAGGTAGAAGAGGGACAGATTGCAAAATTCTTAGTGTGGGCTGGGAGCAGCAGGGCTTTGTAGACGGTTCTTGGCAATGGCAACTGCTTTTCCTTTGATGTCTTACTAGATTGCTGAGGGGGAGACTGTGGACTGCATGTTTATTAGGCGCTGCAAGGATGGCTTTACTTGAGGCTTGCAAAACATCAATACTTGATCCGGTTGCTCGCTGACCTCGTGACTGCGTCTGAAGTACATTGCTATCAATCTAGTACAATGATCACGTCAACCCATGACATTCTGATACTGTGCCCAATACAATCTGACACGGTGGATGATGGCATAACTAGCATACGAACTCATCCATTATACCGCAAGCTCTAGAAACCCCATATATAAAAATGATTCAAACATATACACACAAACCCACAAAGGCTACCTCCCAAGGGTATACCCAGTCCTAGCCCTAACTCCCCACACACCTCCCCACCCACCAACATTACTCCACACACCACCTCCCTCCCAACGTTATCTACAAAGTATCATACTCCGGATTCACCCATCCCGGCTGCCCCGCCTTCTCCCTCAGCACCCCGCCCCACCGATGCAAGGCCGCAAACATGGGTACCGAGATGAAGAAGGTGATGATGCCCTGTGCGGCGAACGTCCATGTGAAGCCGGAAGAGGCTTCCCAGGGGGCGATGAAGAACTAGAGGGGGGGGAGGAGGGGTTAGCTGTGGTTGATGTGGGAAGGGAGGGGGGGTGAGAGGTAGAGGGAGGAAGGAA
>JAABUQ010002059.1_pt1 | contig 40835 bp, 33 predicted proteins | sample 5560001 | NCBI WGS metagenome assembly JAABUQ01 (sample SAMN10711888, study PRJNA513371) | rock metagenome | isolation source: Antarctica rocks | place: Antarctica: Victoria Land, Finger Mt nord | collected 2015-12-18
GGCGTTCCAAAGCTTCCTGACCGACGCCTTCGCCAAGTCTATGGCCCGGCGCGGCGGGGTGGGCGTGTCCAAGGCGGTGCAGCACGAGATGCTCAAAATGCAGGGGCTGAACTGATGGCCGCGACCGAGCCGGATCGCATCGCCGCCCTGCTGGCCCTGACCGAGCGGCTGGCCGCGGCCCTGGCCGAGGAAACCGCAGCGTTCGAGGCGCGCCGCCCGCACGACGTCGCCCGCGGCTCGGCCGAGACCTTGCGCCTCGCCAACCTGTACCGGCACGAGTCGGCGCGGATCAAAGCACAGCCCGGCCTGCTGGCCGCCGCGTCGCCCACGCAGCGGCAGAGGCTCAGGGACGCGACCGTCGCCTTCGAGGCGACCTTGGCCCGGCACGGTCGCGCGGTGGGAGCCGCCCGGACCGTCACCGAGGGGCTGGTCGAGGCCATCGCTCGGGAGATCGCCGCCGCCCGCCCGCGCCCGGCCGGCTACGGCCCCGGCGCCCGGCCGAGCGCGCTGAACGCGAGCGCGGTGACGCTGAACCGGCGCGCCTAGCCACCTCCCCGTCGCCCTCGGACTTGATCCGAGGGCCTGCTGGCGGCCTGCGCGCTCGTTGACGCAGGCCCTCGGGTCGAGCCCGAGGGCGACGGAAATAGAAGCGTTGGCCGAGCGGACGAACTGACCCTCGCGCTGGCCTCGCGTTTCGCGCGCCGCTAGACCTGGACGATGCGCACCGATCAGCCTGTCCCCGTCAGCTTGGCCGATTACCGGCCCCCCGCCTTTCTGATCGACGAGGTCTCGCTCACCTTCCGGCTCGAGCCTTCGGCGACGCGGGTGCGCTCGGTCCTGCAGCTGCGGCGCAATGGTGGGCCGGGCGAGCCGCTGGTGCTCGATGCGGTGCGGCTGAAGCTGATCCGCGTGGCGATCGACGGCCGCGAGCTCGCCCCCGACGCCTACGCCCTCGCCGACGAGCGGCTGACCATCGCCGCCGTCCCAGACGCCTTCACGCTGGAGACCGAGGTCGAGATCGACCCGGAGGGCAACACTGCGCTCGAGGGGCTGTACCGTTCGGGCGGCCGGTTCTGCACCCAGTGCGAGGCCGAGGGCTTCCGCAAGATCACGCCCTTTCCCGACCGGCCCGACGTGCTGGCCCGCTACACCGTTCGGATCGAGGCCGACCGCGCCGCAACCGCTCGCCTGCTCTCCAACGGCAATCTGGTGGAGGCGGGCGAGCTGGACGGCGGCCGCCATTACGCGGTGTGGCGCGACCCGTTCCCCAAGCCCTGCTACCTTTTCGCCCTCGTCGCCGGCGAGCTGGACGAACTGGCCGACTCGTTTTCGACCATGAGCGGCCGCGAGGTGGCGCTGCGCATCTACGTCGACCCGGGCCAGTCGGCGCGCGCGGTCTACGCCATGAATGCGCTGAAACGGGCCATGCGCTGGGACGAGACGGCGTACGGGCGCGAGTACGACCTCGACCTGTTCATGATCGTGGCCGTGCGGGACTTCAACTTCGGCGCGATGGAGAACAAGGGGCTCAACATCTTCAACAGCAGTCTGCTGCTGGCCGATGCAGAGACCGCCACCGACGTCGACTACGAGCGGATCGAGAGCGTGGTCGCGCACGAGTATTTCCACAACTGGACCGGAGACCGCATCACCTGCCGCGACTGGTTCCAGCTGTGCTTGAAAGAGGGGCTGACCGTGTTCCGCGACCAGGGCTTTTCCGCCGACCAGCGCGGGACGGCGGTGTCGCGGATCAAGGAGGTGCGAGCCCTGCGCGCTCGCCAGTTCCCCGAGGACGCCGGCCCGCTCGCCCATCCCGTGCGGCCGACCCGCTATTTGAAGATCGACAACTTCTACACGGCCACCGTCTACGAAAAGGGCGCGGAGGTCATCCGCATGTTGAAGCTGATCCTCGGCGAGGCGGCGTTCCGCGCCGGCATGGACCTGTATTTCGACCGCTGCGACGGGACGGCGGCGACGGTGGAGGCGTTCGTCGGCTGCTTCGCCGAAGCCTCGGGGCGCGACCTGTCGGGCTTCTTCGGCTGGTACGAGCAGGCGGGCACCCCGCTCGTCGCCATCGACCCGCAATACGATGAGGCGGCGCAGAGCCTGACCCTGACCCTGCGCCAGCAGACCGCGCCGACGCCCGGCCAGCCCGACAAGCGTCCCCTGCCCATCCCCATCCTCGTCGGCCTTGTCACCGAGGACGGAGCGGCGATGGGCGAGGAGCAGCTGATCGTGCTGGATGAGGCCGAGCGCACCGTCGCCCTGCCCGCCACCTCCCGCCCGGTGGTCTCGGCCTTGCGCGGGTTCTCCGCGCCGGTGCGGATGACGGTGAACGCCCGGCCGAACGACGCCTACCTGCTGCTGGCCGCCGACTCCGACCTGTTCAATCGCTGGGAGGCGGGGCAGGGCCTGGCGCGCGCGCTGATGCTGCGCCGGGCCGAGGGCGCACCCGACGAAGTCAACGAGGAACGCTTCGCCGATGCGCTGGGCCGCGCCCTGGCCGACCCGCAGGCGGAGCCCGCCTTCAAGGCCCTGCTGCTCGACCTTCCCAGCGAGAGCGCGCTCGCCGGCGAGATGCACTCCGCCGACCCCGCCGCCCTGCACGAGGCGCGGGACGCGCTGCGCACCCGCATCGCCTTGCACCTGCACGCCGATTTGGCGGAGCTGCACGGGGCCATGCAGGACGCGGGCGAGTTCTCCGCGAGCGCCGAAGCCGCGGGGCGGCGCGCCCTGCGCAACGCCGCGCTGGAGATGCTGGTCGCCAACCCCCGCTCGGACGTGGCTCAGCGGGCCAGGGGGCACTTCGAATCGGCCGCCAACATGACCGACGCCATGGGCGGGCTGACGGCGCTGAGCCTGATCGGCGGCGGGGCCTTCGATGCGGCGCTAGAGCGGTTCTACAACCGCTGGCGCAGCGAGCCGCTGGTGATCGACAAGTGGTTCAGCATCCAGGCCCGCTCGCCCGCCCCCGACGCGCTCGGCCGTGTGCTGGGGCTGACCGCGCATCCCGGCTTCGATCCAAAAAACCCCAATCGGCTGCGGGCGTTGGTGTCGGGCTTTGCGAGCGGCAATCCTGCGCGCTTTCACGCTCCCGACGGCGCGGGCTATCGCTTCCTGGCCGACCAGATCCTGATGGCCGACGCGTTCAACCCCATGACGGCGGCGCGACTGGTCGAGCCCCTGACGACCTGGGCGCGCTACCGTCCCGAGCTGGCGGGGTTCATGCGAGGCGAACTGGTGCGGCTGGTCGCGTCATCCGGCGTGTCGAAGAACGTGTTCGAGCTGGCCGACCGGGCCCTGGGCGTGGCTGCGGCCAACTGACTCAGCCCCCCGGCGAAGAGCGCCGGCGTCGTTCTACCCGTAGCGTCCGGGCGGGCCGGGACGTAAGCTGAGCCTCGCGACGATTCAGGAGGGGGCTCGTTGGCCAGCCGCGCCAAGCTGCGCGACGATGACGGCTGGGCTGCCGCCGGATCCGACCGAGGATCTGCGGCTGCGCCCGTCGGCGTCCGGCTGGCGGTGCTCGGGCTGCTAGTGTTGTTGGCGGGCTACACCGTACTCGCGGGCTGGCCGGAACCGGCGATCGGCATCAACGCGAAGCTAAGATTGCTGCCGCAGCTGGCGATCGGCCTGCTGCTCGCCTGGCTGCTTCTTCGTCAGGTTCGCTTGACCGAAACGGCCCACCACGATCGGAGCGACAGCGAGCGCCGGTTCCGCTTGGCGGTCGAGGCGGCGCGCTGCGGCATCTGGGAGTGGCGCCTGGCCGAGGACACCGTGCTGCTTTCGGACGTCACCGCCGTGATGCTCGGCTGGGGCGGAGGCGGCCTCGTCTCCGGCGAGGATCTTATCGGCCGGATCGCGCCCGAACACCGCGACCGGGTGCGTCAAGGTCTGCGCGAAGCGCGCACCTTCGGCGCTTTCGATGTGACCTTCAGGGTTCCGGGACTCGGCCGCGAGGGTGAAGGCGCCTGGATCGACGCGCGAGGTCAGGCGTTCGGCGAGCGCAATTCAGGACCGTTCGACACCGTGCTGGGCGTCGCGCTGGACGTCACGGCCGAGCGCATCACCGATCACCGCGCCCAGCTTGCCGAGCGGCGGCTGCATGACGCGATCGAGAGCGTGTCGCAAGGTTTTGTGCTCTGGGACCGACTGGGGCGGCTCGTCCTGCATAACCGCCCGTACCGCGAGTTCTTTTCGCTGGAGCCTCGGTTGCTCAAGCCCGGGGCGGAGCGACGCACGGTGCTGAAACTCGCCGAGCTGGCCGTGAAGAGCTGGTCACCCTCCCCCGACCAGACCCGCGGCCTGCGCCGGGTGGAGATGACCGACGGGCGGTGGCTGGAGCTGTCGGAGCGGCGTACCGTCGACGGCGGCTCGGTGATGACGGTGTCGGACATCACCACCATCAAGCGCCAGGACGAGGCGCGCCGGCTGAACGAGGCCGCGCTGCAGCGCGCCGTCGTCACGCTGGAGGAAAACCGCCGTCGGCTGGAGACCCTGGCCGACGAGAATGCGCGCGAGAAGCTCAGCGCGGAGTCCGCCAACCGCGCCAAGTCCGAGTTCCTGGCCAACATGAGCCACGAGCTGCGCACGCCGCTGAACGCCATCAACGGCTTTTCCGAGATGATGGTCTCGGAGATGTTCGGATCGCTCGGTGACAAGCGGTACAAGGAGTACGCGGCCGACATACTGGCCTCGGGCCAGCATCTACTGGCGCTGATCAACGACATACTGGACATGTCCAAGATCGAGGCGGGCAAGATGTCTCTGCGGTTCGAGCCGCTGGACATCCAGGACGTGCTCGACGACGTGCTGCGGCTGATGCGCAACCGGGCCGAGGCGGCGGGGCTGACCCTGACCGTCGAGGCCGACGCCGGCCTGCCCGAGGTCGAGGCCGACTACCGCGCGCTGAAACAGGTGCTGCTCAACCTGCTGTCCAACGCGCTGAAGTTCACGCCGCGGGGCGGACGGGTGACGGTGCACGCGGGCGACGGAGGGGCGGCGGAGGACGGGCGGGGTCGCATCGCGATGGCGGTGGCCGACACCGGCATAGGCATCGCCGCCAAGGACCTGGGCCGTCTGGCCCGGCCGTTCGAGCAGATCGAGAGCCAGCACGCCAAGACCGCCCAGGGCACGGGGCTGGGCCTCGCCCTGACCAAGTCCCTGGTCGAACTGCTGGGCGGAGCTCTGACCATCGCCAGCGAACCGGGCCAGGGCACCACGGTCAGCTTCACCCTGAATACCGTGGCCGAGCTGCCGGCGCGTCGCTCGGAGCGGTCGGCGGCCTGATCAGCGGCGCCGGTTCTCCCCGCGGCCCACGCGGCTGGCGGCGACCGGCCCCGCAAGCTTGGCCCGCTGGTCAGCGGGCAGGCCGGCGACATAGGCCAGCACCGCCGCGTCGAGCTGGTCGCGCACCCGTGCCTCCGCCGCCCGTGCGGAGGCAAGCCGGGTGGCGACGGCGGCGGCGTCGAAGTTGTCGGAGGCGATCAGGCCCGAGGCGAGCAGTCGGTCGGCATGGGCCTGACGAATGACGGGGCGCGCGGCGTCGAACTGCTGCTGCAGCATCTGGCGCAGGCTGCTGCGGGCGGGGTCGGGCAGCCGGTCGGCGGCCGACCACACCGTCTGCCCCCTGGGCTGCGTCCCCTCGTACTGGGCCTTGGCGCTCATCAGCACCGCGCCCACCACCGCGCCCACTACGAACAGGTTGAGCGCGGCCGACACGGCCAGGGCGACTTTCAACCGCATGGCGCTCACGTCAGGTTCTCGGGTTCGGGCAGGTTGCTCAGCGAACCGGCGGCGTCGCCGTAGATCGCCGAGGTCATGGCCTCGAAATCGTTCACGCGGGGGGCAGAGGGCATCGCCGCAGCGCCGACCAGCACGCCGGCGGCGGCGGCGGCGGCCAGCCCCGCGCCGGAGAGCCAGGTGCCCGCGGCCCGCAGCCAGGCAGGCCGCCGGGCAGGCCGCGGCGCGCCTCGCAGCACCGCCGCACGCAGGACGTGAGAGGGCGACGCCGTCCGCCAGGCCTCCAGCGCCGCGTCGAGCGCCCGCTCCGCGTGGAGCAGGCGCCCCGTCTCGGGCTCGCGCGCCAGCAAGGCCTGAGCCGCCTCGCGATCGCGCACCGGCCAGCGGCGCGGGTCCGCGCCATATGCCTCAGCCAGGGTCGTCAGCCGTTCCTGATCCATCATCTCATCTCGCTCGCCCGCCTGCGACGCTCCCCATCAATTCCTGAGATCGACCAGGGCCGCTCGCAGCGCGCGCCGCCCGCGCGACAGCAGGCTCTCGAGCGCCTCGACGCTGACCCCCATCAGCTCGGCCGCCTCGATATTGGTCAGCTCCTGGTAGTGACACAGCACCACCGCCTCGCGCTGACGATCCGGCAGGGCCGACATCGCCGCTTCGACCCGACGGCCGATGTCGGCGGCCTCCAGCCCCCGCGCGGGGTCCGCGCCGGGATCGACCTGCTCGGGCGGCTCGGCGGTCGGCGTCTCGCGCCGTCGCCTCAGCCGGTCGTAGCAGAGGTTCAGCGCCACCCGGTGCATCCAGGTGTCGAAGCGGCCGCCGCCCGGCTTCCATTCCGACGCCTGTCGCCAGGCGCGCACGAACACCTCCTGCGCTACGTCCTCGGCCTCGACCGGGTCGCCCAGCATTCGCCGCGCCAGGGCCAGCATCCGCGGCAGCTTGCGCGCCACCAACGCCTGAATCGCGGCCGGGTCGCCCCGGGCCACCCGGGCGACGATGTCGCCGTCCGGATCGGCCGCGGTCGCCTGCGTCAAGCGCTCCCCTCGTCACCGTCCACGCCCGAGCCACGCCGGCCGCGGACGACCTCAGCGGCCCGCCCCGCCGTCACCGCGCCCCTGACCGCCGCCGTGCATGTCGTCCGCGGTCAGGAAACCCTTGTGAGCGGCGTCCATGCGCTCGAATCGGTGTCGCAGCATCGCATCGTACTCCTCGCGGCTGATCAGCCCGGCGAACTGGGCCGAGCCGTCGGCGGGGCCGCCGCCCTGCTCTTCCTCGCCCGCCTGAGCGTTGCGGCGGCGGGTCATGCGGCCGGCGCGCTCCGCTTGCCGGCGGGCGAAAGCGGCGTCGAACTCCGCCTTCGTGACCCGGCCGTCGTGATCGCCGTCCATCGCCTGGAAGCGGCGCTCGCCGAAGGTCACGAACTCCTGCTCGGTCACCTTGCCGTCGTGGTCGGCATCCATGCGCCCGAAATGCCGGGCGCCGAAGCGGCCCGACCCTCCGGCCTCGGGCGCGGCTAAAGGCTGCGGGGCGGAGAGCGCCTGGCCGATGCCGCTGCCGGAGGGCTGGGCATGGGAGGCGCCCGCGACGGCGGCGATCGCGAGGACGAGGATGGGAGTGCGGACCATGGCGTGACCTGTCGACATTGGCGCATCGCGCACCGTCTGATCGGATCAACGCGCAGCTTGCAAGCTTCCGTCGCACGCCCCTCTCAGGACCGCGCCGAGCGCGTCGTGCGCCGCCGCCTGCTTGCGCTGCAGCGTCGCCTGCAAGCCTTCCATGTCCTCGGCGCCGACGACCCGCGCCAGCAGGGCCTGGAAGGCGAGCGGCTCGGCGGACGGGTCGGCGCGGTCGGGCAGAGCGAGCCTCAGCACCTGGTTCAGCGCCTGCTGCAGCGTCCACGCATCGCAGAGCGGCTCCAAGGGTGCGGAGCGTGCGGGCGCTTCGGCGGCGAGGGCGGCCAGAGCCTCGCCGGTGTTCTGCGCCAGCGGACCGCCCTCCGCAGCCCCGGCCAGCTGCAGGAACTGGGCGGCGAACTCTATGTCGACCAGGCCCCCGGGGCCGAGCTTCAGATCCCACTCACCCCAGGGCGGCCGCTCCCGGGCCATCAAGGCGCGCATCTCGGCGACGTCGGTCGCGGCGCGGGCGAGGTTGCGCGGGCGGCGCAAGGCCTGCTCGATCCCGCGCCGCACGGCCTCTCCGAACAGGTCGGAGGTCGACCAGACCACCCGCGCGCGGGTCAGCGCCAGCAGTTCCCAGGTCTCCGCCTCGCCCGCGTAATAGCGTTCCAGCGCGGGCAGGCTCACCGCCACCGGCCCGGCCGTGCCCGAAGGGCGCAGCTGCAGGTCGACCTGATACAGCCCTCCCTCGCCCGTAGGCGCCGACAGGGCCGCGACCAGCCGCTGGGTGAAGCGGGCGTAGAAGGTCTCCGCGCTCCAGCCCCGCCCCGCCGACGCTGCACCGGGCGCGGCGGCGTAGACGGTCATCAGGTCGAGGTCCGAACGCGCCGACATCTCGCGCGAGCCGGTCTTGCCGAGCGCCACCACCGCGACCTCGCCGGGAAAGGTTCCGCCCTGCCGCTCCGCCTCCGCCAGCGCGAACAGAGCCAGCGCGCCCAGACAGGTGTCGGCCAGGGCGGTGAAGGCGGCGCTGGACCGAGCCGCCGAGGCTCGGCCGGTCATGATCTGGACGCCGATGCGGAACGCCGCCTCACGGTGCGCGCGCCTGGCCGCGTCCATCGCCGCCTCGAACCCCGCAGCCCCGCTCGCCGCCACCGTAACGGCCTCGCCGATTTCGGCGGGATCGAGCGGGTCCAGGAAGCCCGGGTCGATCAGCGCATCCAGCGCGGCCGGCTGGCGCGCCAGCGTCACCGCCAGGCTTGGCGCGAAGGCCAGGATCTCGACCGTCATCGCCAGCAGCGCCGGCTCGGCCAGGAACAGCGACTGCACCTGCACACCCGAGCTGAGCCGCGAGAAGAAGTCGGCGAAGCGGATGAAGGCCGTGTCGGGCGCGCCGGTCTCGTGCAGCGCCTCCAGCAGGCGAGGCGCCAGCCGGGTGAACAGCTCGCGACCGCGTTCGGTGCGGGTGGCGCCGATGCGGCCGTGGTGCCAGGCGCGGATGGCCGCCGCCACCTCGGCGGGTCGCGAGAAGCCCAGGCGCGACAGGGTGGCCAGGGTCTCGGGGTCGTCCTCCACCCCGGTGAACACCAGGCTGCCGAAGCGGGAGGACAGCGGCTCGTCCTCGGCGAACAGCTCGGCATAGCGCGCGTTCACCCGGGTCAGCAGGCCCGAGACGTCGGCGTCGAAGGTCGGCAGGTCGCCCTCCCCCGCCAGCGCCGCCGGCCGCCGCCGGTCCGCATCAGCCTCCGGCAACACGTGGGTCTGCTCGTCGGCGACCATCTGCACCCGGTGCTCCAACGCCCGCAGGCGGCGGTAGGCGGCGGTCAGCTCCGCGCAGGTCTCGCCGTCCACCCAGCCCGCGACGGCCAGGGCGGCGAGGGCGTCCAGGGTGCGCGGCGAGCGCAACGACGGGTCGCGGCCGCCGCCGATCAGCTGCTGGGTCTGGACGAAAAACTCGATCTCGCGAATGCCGCCCCGCCCGAGCTTGAGGTTGGCGCCGGGCGCGGTCAGCCTCTCGTCGGTCTTGTAGGCGTGGATCTGGCGCTTGATGGCGTGAATGTCGGCGATGGCGGCGTAGTCGAGCCGACGCCGCCAGATGAACGGCTGCAGCGCTTCGACAAACACTTCGGCTGCTGCGAGGTCGCCGGCGCAGGGCCGCGCCTTGATCATCGCCGCGCGCTCCCAGTTCTGACCGACGCTCTCATAGTAGTCGAGGGCGGCGGCGGCGGGCATGGCGGCAGGGTTCGACGACGGATCGGGCCGCAGCCGTAGGTCGACGCGGAAGACGTAGCCGTCCTCGGTCCGCTGCTGCAGGATCGACGCCATAGTCTGCGTCATCCGCAGCGCCACCGCTGCGGGCTCGGCCGAGCTCCGCACCGGCAGCCGGGCGGGGTCGTAGAACACCGACACGTCGATGTCGCTGGAGTAGTTCAGCTCCCCCGCGCCGTGCTTGCCGAGGGCCAGCACAAACAGGCCGGAGGCGCATCCGGCCGAATCGTCCGGGAGCGATGCGGCGAGCCGGCCGCGGCCCACCTCCTCCGCCGCGGCGGCGGCCAGGGCGGCGGCGGCGGCGGCGTCGGCGAAGCGGGCGAGGGCCCCGGTGACCTGGTCCAGATCCCAGACGCCGCCGAGGTCGGCCAGCGCGGTCAGCAGGTGAACCTCGGCCTTCAGCTCACGCAAGGTGGACCGGATGCGGTCCGAGGCGATCGGCCCTGCGGCCTGAGCCAGGATGGCCGACAGGCGCGCGTCGGGGCCGCTTTCCAACACCTGCCGCAGTCGCCGCGGCGCGCGCCGGGCCAGGCCCGCCAGATAGGGCGAGGCGGCGAACACCGGCGCCAGGGCGGGCCAAGCCTGTTCCAGCATCCCCGCCCAGCCCGCGGCGTCGGCGGTCGGCTGCAGCGTCTCGCGCGTGCGCTCGGCGGCGGCGGCGTCCAGCACCGGTCCGCATGGGCGCAGGCGGGGGCCGAGCGGCGAGCTCACCGGCCCCGACCGCCCCGCCCCGAGCCGCGCTTGACGGGACGGGCGCCCTGGGCGGCGAGGCTGAGCAGGAAGTGGGCGGGCGGACTCATTCCCCCTCCTGCGCGGCGCTCTGCATGCCTTCGGACAGGGTCGGGTGGGCGAACAGGGCTTCGCGCATGGCCGACAGGCCCGCGCCCAGGCTCATCAGCATCGAAAACAAGTGGATCAGCTCGCCCCCCTGCTCGCCCAACACCGCGGCGCCGAGAACCTTCTCGCCGTCCGGGTCGCTGACGATCTTGACGAAGCCCGCGGTGCGCCCGTCCTCCTTGGCGCGGGCGATGCGGGCGAAGGGATAGCAGGTCACCTTGTGCGCCACCCCTTGCTTCACGGCGTCGGCCTCGCTCAGGCCGACCCGGCCGAGCTCGGGATCGGTGTAGATCGCGTAGGGGATAATGCGTCGGGTCGTGCGCGAGCCGTCCCCGGTGAGTTGCGATAGCAGCACGCGATGGTCGTCCCAGCTGGTCTGGGTGAGCTGCAGGCCGCCACGGATGTCGCCCGCCGCCCACAGGCCCGGAACCTCGGTGGCCAGTCGCTCGTCGACCTTGATCGTGCCGCCGCGCTCGGGCGTCAGCCCGACGCTGTCCAGCCCCACGTCCTCGACATTGCCCAGTCGGCCGGTCGCCACAAACAGGTCGGTGAACTCCAGCGCCTCGCCGCCCTTGAACCGCAGCCGCGCCCCCGCCTCGCACGCCTCGGCGGACTCGAGCGTCAGCCCGGTGCGGACGGTCATTCCCTCGGCCTCGAACGCCGCCTGCAGCGCCCGCGCCACATCCTCGTCCTCGTGGCCGGCGATGCGGTCGGCGTGCTCGATCAGGGTCACTTCGGCGCCCATGCGGAGGTAGAACTGACTCATCTCCAGCCCGATCGGCCCCGAACCGATCATCGCCGGCCGCCGCGGCAGGGCGGTGCGGTGCGGTCGAGCCAATTCTCGGCGGTGATCACGGGCAGCCGGTCCAGCCCCGGGATCGGTGGGATCGCGCTGCGCGTGCCGGTGTCCAGCACCACGTCGTGCGCCAGCACCTCGATCTGGCGGTCGACCAGGACGCAAAGGCGCTCGCCCTCCCGCCCCGCGAGCCGGCCGTGGCCGCGGATCAGGCGCGGGTTGTCGAGCTCGGCGTAGAGCTCGTCCAGATGCGTGCGGGCGTCGGCGGCGAGCTTGCGGGCGCGCGCCATCACGGCCGCGAAGTCGGGCTCGACGGTCGGAACGTGGACGCCCAGCTCGCCCGCATTTCGCGCCAGCACCGTCCGGCGCGCCGAAGCCAGCGCCGCCTTGCTGGGCGTGCAGCCGAAATTGGTGCAGCTGCCGCCCAGATGCTCGCGCTCGATCAGCACGCACCGCCGGCCCTGCCCGGCCAGGGCGCGCAGCAGAGGGCTCGCCGCCTGCCCCGCACCGATCACCACGACGTCCGCCTCGACCCGATCGTCCACCTGCAACTCCTCAAGGCGCGCCCGACCGCGCATTGCTGCAACGGGCTGCGGCCCGACCGGCTCCCGCCCCCTTTGCCGCAGGTTGCGAACCGGCTACCAAGCCCGGCGAGGATTTCGGGGGGTGGATGCCGGGCAGTCGACCTTCCGTGACGTCGGCCCCTGTCGACCGGCTGGCGGCGGCGCACGCGCGGCTGCTGCACGATCCGAGCTTCCAGTTCGCCTTCACCGCCCCGCCCAAGCCGCCCAAGCCGCCACACTGGCTGGAAGTTCTCGGCCGGTGGATCGGTCACGCCCTGCCCGTGTTGCAGTGGGGGTTCTGGATCGTGCTGGGCGTCGGCGTGCTGGCGGTGGTGGTCCTGCTCGCCCGCGAGTTCATCTTCTATCGGCGGCCGGGGAAGAGGGCGGCCAAGCTGTCGCTTAGCGGCGGGCTGGACGTTTGGCGGCCGAACGCGGCGCGGGCGCGCACGCTGCTGGCCGACGCCGACCGGCTGGCAGCCGAGGGGCGTTTCGGCGAGGCGGCGCACGTGCTGCTGCACCGCTCCATCGACGACATCGACGAGAAGCGCCCGCACCTGATCGCCCCCGCCTTCACCAGCCGCGACATCGCCGGTCTGGAGACGCTGCCCCGCGCGGCCCGCGACGCCTTTTCGCTGATCGCCCGCCATGTGGAACGCAGCCTGTTCGGAGGGCGTGAGCTCGACGCCTCGGCCTTCGCCGAGTGCCGCCGCGCCTACGAGGGCTTTGCGTTGAGCGGGCCGGCCGCATGACTGCGACCGCTCCCCTCGCCGCCTCCGCCGGGGCCGCCGAGCCGCCGCTGTTCCGCCCGGTGGTGATCCTGACCGCGACCGGCGTGGCCATCGCGGCGGCGATCGCCTTCATCGTGCTGCTGACTTATGCGCCCGACCTGCGCGGAGGAGACGACGGCGGCGCGCACGCCCTGTCGCGCTCGGCGGTCGGGTATGCCGGGATCGTGCGCCTGTTGCGCGAGGAGGGGACGCCCGTGCTGGTCAGCCGCGGCCCGCCCCCGCGCGGCGGCCTGCTGATCCTGACTCCCGGCCTGAGCAGCAAGCCGGAGGAGATCGCCAAGCTGTACGCCCACCGCGGGCCGGTGGTGGAGGTGCTGACCAAATGGCAGGTCGCCCCCGACCTGCAACGCCCGGGCTGGGTGTCCAGGATCGGCCTGATCCCGGCCGAACTCATCGACGCGCGCCTGATGAAGGGCGCCAAGCTCAGCCGGGTGAGCGGCCCGACCGCGCCGGTGCTGCAGGTCGGGCCGGAGGACGGGACTTTCGGCGACAGCAAACTGGCGTTCGGGCCGGTGGATTCGCTGCAGACCCGCCCGCCCGACCAAGGCGACCGCACGCCGACCCTCGTCGATCAAAGCGGGCGGCCGGTGCTGGTGCGGGCCAAGCAGGGCAATGTGCTAACGCTGAACGACCCCGACCTGTTGAACAATCATGGCCTCAGTTCGCTGCAGACCGCGCGCGCGGCGGTGGCGATGCTGGACGTGCTGCGCGACGGCGAGCCGGTGATCTTCGACGTCACGCTGAACGGTTTTTCGCGCCCGCGCAGCCTGCTGCGGATGGCGTTCGAGCCGCCGTTCCTGGCCGCCACCCTTACCGCCTTCGCCGCCGCCGCGCTGATCGGCTGGCGGGCGCTGGTGCGGTTCGGGCCGGTGCGGCGGCCGGAGCGGGCCATTGCGCTGGGCAAGCGCGCGCTGGCCGACAACGCCGCCGGGCTGATCCGGCTGGCGAGGCGCGAGCCGCGGATGGCGCGCCGCTACGCCGCCCTGACCCGCGGCGCGATCGCGAGCGGGGTCGGAGCGCCTCGCGACCTGGCGCCCGAGCAGACCGACGCCCTGCTGGACCGGCTGGCCGACCCGACGCGGGCGAGCCGGCCCTTCACCGACCTGGTCCACGCCGCCGAGCTTGCGGGCGACGAGGCGACGCTGATGCGGACCACCCGCGCGCTATACGAACTCAGACTGGAGATGACGCGTGAACGTGGGTGAAGTCGCGGGCTTGGCCGATCGCATCCGACGAGAGGTCGGACGCGCGGTGGTGGGCCAGGCCGAGGTGGTCGACCTGATGCTGACCGCGTTGGTGACAGGCGGCCACGTGCTGCTGGAAGGGCCGCCGGGCGTGGCCAAGACCTTCCTGGCCCAGTGCTTCGCCCGGACGCTGGACCTGCAGTTCAGCCGCATCCAGTTCACCCCGGACCTGATGCCGGGCGACATCATCGGCGCCAACATGTTCAACTTCCAAACCTCGACCTTCCAGTTGCGGCGGGGGCCGATCTTCTGCGACCTGCTGCTGGCCGACGAGATCAACCGCACCCCGCCCAAGACCCAGGCCGCCCTGCTTGAAGCCATGCAGGAGCGCCGGGTGACGCTGGACGGCACGCCGCACCCGCTCGGGCGACGGTTCATGGTGGTGGCCACCCAGAACCCGATCGAGCAGCAGGGCACCTATCCCCTGCCCGAGGCGCAGCTGGACCGCTTCCTGTTCAAGGCGGTGGTCGGCTATCCGAGCGAAGCCGAGGAGCGGGCCATCGTCGCCGCCCACGGCGCCCGCACCGGCCAGCCCAGCCCGACCGAGCTCGGCGTCGCCCCCGTGGCCGACGCCGCGCAGGTCGAGGCCGCTATCGACGCGGTGGCGAGCGTGCGCTTGTCGGACGAGATCGTCGGCTACGTCGTGGCGCTGGTGCGGGCCACGCGCGAGTCTACGGATATCGAGAACGGCGCCTCGCCCCGCGCCGCCGCCATGCTGGCCGCCGCCGCCCGCGGCCGCGCGGCGCTGGAAGGCCGCGACTATGCGGTGCCCGACGACGTCAAGGCGCTCGCCCTGCCGTTGCTGCGCCATCGCGTCCTGCTGTCCCCCGCGGCCGAGATCGAGGGCCGCTCGGCCGACGACGCCGTCCGCACCCTGGTCGACCGCGTCGAGGCCCCGCGGTGACCTTTTGGTGTGCGTTATACCGTCGCGAACGCACCTCGACGGCCCACCTCCGCAAGGGCCCGCAGTACGGCGTCCAACTTCACCCCCGACGCGCCGTTCGTCAGTCGCTTGACGGCCCGCTCGGATTTGCCGAGCCGTCTGGCCAAGGCGTCGCTGCTCAGGCGCTGGGCGGCCATCGCTTGAGACAACGCCGCGCGCGCAGCTGTCACGGGATCGAGCACGACCAATTCCTCGCCCTCTTTCGCGGCGCGCGGCGCGGGGATGGGGTCGCCGTGTGCGAGGCGACCAAGAATGGCGACATCCAGCGCATCGGGCGCCTGAGCGCGGGCTTCGGCCAGGGTGTCGCCCCCCGTCAGCGCCTCGGGCACATCGGGGAAGCTGACGCCGACATCGCCCGGGCCATGCTCGGTGAACACTGCGGGAAAGGTCCACGCCTGCATCGCGTCGGTGCTCATCGCTCAGAACTCCTCCTTGGGGATCGCAAGCTGTTTCAACATGGCGTGCAGTGTTCCAGCCGGGATTTCTCCGGTTTGGACCGTCGTGCGACGCTCGCCGACGAACAGGAGCTTGTGGCCGCCCTTGCCGCGGCTTGTGTCGACCCGCCACTCGCGGCCGTTCGCCTTCGCCCACCGCGCGGATCGGTCGATGAACTCGCTCCCTTTCACCTGAACACCCTAGCAGACGTCATCCTGCGGAGCGAGGAGACAGGCGGTGGGGAAGTAAGGGTATGATTACGCCGACGCGGCGGGCGGTGGGGCTGATGCTGGCTGGGGCGCCGGTCGGGCTGTTGCTGGGCGTGTATGCGCCGGAGCTTTGGCTGGTCGGGGCGGCGTGGGCGGGGCTGGTGCTGGCGCTGGTGCTGCTCGACGCCGTGCTGAGCCCCTCCCGTCGCAAGCTGGAGGCCGAGGTCGCCGCGCCCGCCGACCTGTCGTCCGGGGGACGGGCGGGCGAGCTGCGGGCGACCCTGCGCTTCGACGGGGCCGCCCCGACCCGCGTGGACGCCATGCTGGAGACCGACGCGCGGATCGCCGCCGACCCCGCTCGCCTGAGACTGACGACGCGAGGGAGCGAGGCGCAGGGCGCGTTCACCCTCACCGGCAAGCGACGCGGCGAAGGGCGGCTGGAGCGGTTGTGGGTGCGCTGGACCGGGCCGCTGGGCCTAGCCGACAAGCAGCGCGCCTTCGCGCTTGACCGCGTCGTGCCGGTCACCCCCGACATCGCCGGGGTCAAGCAGGCGGCGCTTCGCTTGTTCGCCCGCGACGCCGCCTTCGGCCTGAAAAGCCAGATCGAGCTGGGCGAAGGCTCGGAATACAATGCGCTCAAGGAGTTCCAGCCCGGCATGGACATCCGCGCGGTGGACTGGAAGCAATCGGCGCGGCACGGCTCGCTGCTGGTCAAGGAGTTCCGCACCGAGCGCAACCACCCGTTGATCCTGGCGCTCGATACCGGGCGGCTGATGTGCGAGCCGGTCGGGGGCGTGCCCAAGATCGACCGGGCGCTGAACGCCGCCCTGCTGCTCGGCTATGTCGGCCTGCGCATGGGTGACCGCGTCGGGCTGTTCGCCTTCGACGCCAAGCCGCGCCTGTCGACCCCGGCGGCGTCGGGCGCGCACGCCTACCCGCTGTTGCAGCGGTTGGCGGCTAAAATCGACTACTCGACCGAGGAGACCAACTACACCCTGGGCCTGACCACGCTAGGCGGCTCGCTGGAGCGGCGCTCTTTGATCGTCATGTTCACCGACTTCGCCGACGCCACCAGCGCCGAGCTGATGCTGGAGAACGCGGGTCGCCTCGCCAAGCGACACCTGCTGCTGTTTGTGGTGCTGCAAGACGAGGAGCTGGACAGCATGGTTCGGGCCGAACCCCGCGCGCCCGAGGACGTTTCGCGCGCCGTGGTCGCCGGCGCCCTGCTGCGCGAGCGGGAGCTGGTGATCGCCCGCTTGCGCAGGCTCGGCGCCGAGATCGTCGAGGCGCGCGCCGACCAGCTCGGCCCCGACCTGATCGCCCGCTATCTCACGCTGAAGCGCAGGGACCGGCTGTGAGGAGGCGCGCTTGCCCGAGCTGATCCTCAAGAGCCAGCGCTTCCGGCGGGAGCGGGAGGCGGACTGGACGCGGCTGGAACGTTTGCTCGGCCGCATCGAGCGCGAAGGCGCCGGCAAGCTGGACGACGACGACCTGCTGGCCATCCCGGTGCTGTACCGCGCCACCCTGTCGTCGCTGTCGGTGGCGCGGGCGACCTCGCTGGACCGCGAGCTGCTGGCCTATCTGGAGAGCCTGTGCGCGAGGGCCTACTTCTTCGTCTACGGCGCCCGCTCGACGCTGTGGCAGCGGGTCGGCGCCTTCTTTGCGCGCGACTGGCCGCGGGCGGTGCGGGGCTTGTGGCGCGAGACCCTGGTCGCCGCGGCCCTGCTGATGCTCGGGGCCGTGGTCGCCTTCGTGCTCGTCAGCGCCGATCCGGACTGGTTCTACGCCTTCGTGCCCAAGAGCATGGCGAGCGGCCGGGACCCCGCCGCGACCACCGCCTATCTGCACAGCACCCTGTACGACCACGACCACGCGCATCGGGCCTTCCTGTCCACCTTCGCCGCCTTTCTGTTCACCAACAACGCGCAGGTGGCGGTGTTCTGCTTCGCGCTGGGCTTCATGTTCGGCCTGCCGACGGCCTACCTGATCGTCTTCAATGGTTGCACCCTGGGGGCGGTGCTGGCCCTGTTCTTCTCGCGTCACCTGGGTTTCGGCATCGTGGGCTGGCTCATGATCCACGGCGTGACCGAGCTGTTCGCCGTGATCCTGGCCAGCGCGGCGGGCTTCAAGATCGGCTGGACCCTGGCCTTTCCCGGCGACCGCTCGCGGGCCGACGCCGCCGGCGCCGCGGGACGGCAGGCGGCGACCGCCATGTTCGGCGTGCTGGTCATGCTGTTCGTCGCCGGCGGCCTGGAGGGGGTAGGGCGTCAGCTGATCACCAGCGACCTCGCCCGCTACGCCATCGCGGTCGGCTCCGGCGCGATGTGGCTGGCCTATTTCTACTTCCCACGACGGCTTGAAGCGCGCGGCCGCAAGGTGCGCCGGTGACCGCGGCCACGCCCCTGCCGTCAAGCTTTGCGCTGGACGAGGTCGACCGCCGCACCCGCGCGCTGGTGACGCCCGAGGGCGTGGATCTGCGTGTGCGCATCGGCGACGTCGGCCAGCGCGCGGCGGCCTTCCTGATCGACGCCTGCATCATCGTCGGGGCGCTGGTCGGGTTCACCCTGCTGTGCCTGTTGGCAGGGTTCGCGACGGTTTCGCACGAGACTCAGGTGTCGGTGATCGCGATCGCCTGGCTGTTGGGCTTCTTCCTGCTGCGCAATTTCTACTTCACGGGCTTTGAGCTCGGCCCGCGCGCCGCGACGCCCGGCAAGCGGGCGCTGGGCCTGCGGGTGGCGGCGCGGGACGGGGGGCGGCTGACCGCCGACGCGGTGTTCGCCCGCAACGCCATGCGCGAGATCGAGACCTATCTGCCGCTCAGCTTCATGCTGGCGCCGGGAGCGACGGGGGTGGACAGCTGGCTGGTGCTGCTGGGCCTGCTGTGGACGGGCGTGTTCCTGCTGTTTCCCCTGTTCAACCGCGACCGGCTGCGGGTGGGCGATTTCGTGGCCGGCACCTGGGTGGTGCTCAACCCGCGGGTGCGGCTGGTGCGCGACATCGCCGAGACCCAGCCTCAGCGTCCCGAGCGTTTCGCCTTCAACCCCGCCCAACTCGACGCCTACGGGATCAAGGAGCTGCAGGTGCTCGAAGGCGTGCTGCGCCAGAACGCCACGACGTCGGTGACCGCGGTGGCCGAGCGTATCCGCGTCAAGATCGGCTGGGAACGGGCCGCATCCGAGTCCGACTGGGATTTCCTGGACGCCTACTACGCCGCGCTCCGCCGACGGCTGGAGCAGCAGATGCTGCTCGGTCGCCGCAGGAAGGACAAGCACGACCGCGGCTGACGTCCTGCCCGCGGCTTGCAGGCGGAACTACATGAGCGGCATGGAGCTCGCCCTCGCCGCCCCGGCCGTCGCCACGTCTGCCCAGCCCCCTCGGGGGCCGCGCCTGTGGACGCCTCGACGCGTGCTCCTGACCCGATCGGCGGCGGGCTGGGCGGAGGGGCGGGCCATCGCCGAGCGCGCCGCGGCCCTAGGCTCGGAGGTCGTCGAGCTGAAGTCCGACCGCCTGCCCGCCCTGGCCGGCGAGAGCGAGCGCGAGACCTACGTCCGCGCCAAGTCCACCCTGGCGGTGGTCACGGCATCGGCGGCCAAGCGACGGCTGCAACCGATCCCGCCCAGCGCCGACTGGCGCTTCGACCTGGCCGAGGGCTGCCCGGCTCACTGCCAGTACTGCTATCTCGCCGGTTCGCTGGCGGGGCCACCGATCACCCGCGCCTACGCCAACCTGCCCGAGATCCTGGACGGGCTGACGGCCTATGTCGGCCAGGGCCGGGTGACCTCTCGCTCCAAGGCGCGAGCGGACGAGGGCACCACCTTCGAATGCTCCTGCTACACCGATCCGCTCGGCATCGAACACCTGACCGGCTATCTGGCCGAGTGCGTCCGCTTTTTCGGGAGTTGGGAGGCCGACGCCCAGCTGCGCTTCACCACCAAGTTCGACGCGGTCGAGCCGCTGATCGGCCTGCCGCACGCGCGCCGCACGCGGGTGCGCTTCTCGGTCAATGCCGCAGTCCCCGCCTCGCGCTTCGAGGGCGGGACGGCGCGAATGCCGCAGCGGCTCGCGGCCATGCGCCGGCTGGCGCTGGACGGCTACCGCGTCGGGCTGACGGTCGCGCCGATCATGGCGGTGGAGGGCTGGCGCGAGGCCTACGGCGCGCTGATCGACGACGTGTCGGCGGCGCTGGACGACGTGGCCGGGCTAGACCTGACCGTCGAGCTGATCACCCACCGCTTCAGTCCCAAGTCCAAAGCGGTGCTGAACGGCTGGTATCCCGGCTCGGCGCTGGAGATGGACGAGGCCGCGCGCACTCAGAAGACGACCAAGTTCGGCGCGGTCAAGCACGTCTACCCGGCCGAGACCATGAAGGCGATGAAGTCGTGGTTCTACGTGACCTTGGCCGATCGGCTACCGTCGGCGCAGGTGCTGTATTGGACCTGAGCGCCCCGCGCGGGATTAGTGTCCGTGCTTCGAGACGCGGCTACGCCGCTCCTCAGCATGACGACCTTGAGGGAGGCTTCCCTCACCTCGTCATCCTGAGGAGCCTTCGAAGAAGGCGTCTCGAAGGACGCACCGCACCTAAAAGCGTATGGAGCTCAGGCTGGCGGCGCCGGGCCACAAAGGCTAGACACCCTCAACACCCTATCTGGAACGACAGTTCATGGCCGACGCCGCCCCGCAGACCCTGACGATGATGCTCGAGTCCGGCCCGGTGTCGATCCGGCTGCGGCCCGACCTCGCCCCCGGCCACGTCCAGCGCATCACCGAGCTGGCGGGCGAAGGCTTTTACGACGGGGTGGTGTTCCATCGGGTGATCCCGGGCTTCATGGCGCAGGGCGGCGACCCGACCGGCACCGGCTCCAGCGGCTCGAAGAAACCGAACCTGAAGGCCGAGTTCTCCAAGGAACCGCACGTGCGCGGCGTCTGCTCTATGGCGCGCACCTCGGCGCCGAACTCGGCCAACAGCCAGTTCTTCATCTGCCTGGATGACGCCACCTTCCTCGACAACCAGTACACCGTCTGGGGCGAGGTCGTCTCCGGCATGGAGCACGTCGACGCCCTGCCCAAGGGCGAACCGCCGCGCGCGCCGGGCAAGATCGTTTCCATGAAGGTGGGCGACCAGGCCTAGTCGAAGGCGGACGGTCCGCCGGGTCGAAGCCCGGCGAGCTAGCCGACCGCGCCGACCTCGTGAGTAATGGCGTTCGTCAGGCGGAGCATCAGCCCATACAGGCGTGCGATGGGCTTCAGCACAACCTCGTGCTCGTGAGCGTAGCCGCGCGCGTGATCGGCCCCATAGGTGCTTTCTTCACCGAAGTCGAAGTCGGGATGCGGATGTTCGCGCTGGGGGAAGATCTCCCGTAGCGCCTCCAAGGTCGTGGGCACGTCCAGCCTCAGCAGGCGTTCGCGGAGCACCGCCTCCGTCACCGCCCCGCGCGGCTCGAAGCTCGGCAGCTGCGCCGCAAGCTCCGCCAGGCGCTGGATGAGCGCCAGCCGCAGGGCGTGCAGCAGCAGCAGCCGGTCGCGGCGCCCATCGTGGCCCTCCCCGCCGCCCGGTCCCAGCGCCCTTCTCAGGTCCATGTCCTCGCTCTGCAGCCTGCGCAGAAAGCGGCCCAGCCGCTCGCTGAGCTGCGTCCGCTCGGCCACTTGCGCCACCTGACGGTCGACGTCGGACAGGTCGTCCGTGCTTGCACGGTCCAGCCACGCGCCGGGGTCGACGGCGGCGGCATAGGCCCGCATGACCTGCAGGTCGCTGGCCCGCGCCGCCGCCCGCACCATCTCGAGCGCCCGGTGGAACCGCGGCGAGGCGCGGTCCATCGCCCCAAAGGCGACTCGCCCCTTGGCGGCCGCCTGCCCGACGCCGAACAGGGTGTTGACGAGGTAGCCCAGCTGCTGGAGCAGGGCGTTGTTGGGGATGGCCCGCAGCTCCGAGACGCTGCCCAGCGTCCGCACAGCGCCCGCGTCGCCCGCCTGCCGCTGCACGGGCCGCGAGCCGGTCTTGGGCAGCAAATGCGTGCCGAACAGGCCGATCAGCGCCGCATAATCGGGGTCGGCCACCACGCTGGTGAAACCCTGCTCGACGGTGGCGAAGAACTCGGCGGCGAAGTCGGGATCGTCGTAGATCGGGTCGCCGACGGCTTCGGGGTCGGGGACCAGCACCGACTGCAACGCCGCGGTCACCGAGGCGAGCGCCGCGGGATAGGTCAGCAACGGCAGGTAGCCTTCACCGCCCTGAAAGGCGTCCTCCTCACGCACGACGATCCCGCGCGCGACGTAGTCGGCGCGGCTGTACGGCGGCGCCGCGTAGCGGAAGCGGTCGGCCAAGCTCGCCGGATGGCCACCCCGCCCGATCGACTCCCCGTGAGTGTTGAAGAACACCACCTCCAGCCCGGTCAGCCCATGTTCCTCCAGCATGGAGGCGAGCCGGCCACGTAGGCGCTCGATGCGGAAGGTCGCCGCCATCTGGCCGACGAAACGCCCCGAGTCCGAGAAGCCGAACTCGATGGCGAGCCGCCCATGCCGCTCGACGTAGGCCCGGAAGTGCTCGCTCCGCAGCGCCTCCTCCAGCACCTTCTCGCCCCGCTCGAAGGCTTCGGGCGTCTCGAACAAGGGCGAGATCTCGACATGGTCCTCCACCCCGAACAGGCGGGCGAAGTACAGGGCGGCCAGCAGGGTGAAGCCGGTCTCGGTTTCGGCGATCAGGAAGCGCACGGGGGTGGAGCCGTCGACGAACTTGCGCATCTGCGCCACGCTCATCATCAGCCGCGGCGCGGACGCAGTTTCCGCGGCGAGGTCGCCGAAGTTGATCGCCACCGGCTGCGCCTCACCGATCAGCTGGTCTATGGCGGCGAAGTAGCTGCGGCGGTTGGCCGGGTCGGCAGGCGAGGTCTCCAGGCCGATGCGGCGGCGAACAGCGTTGTGCAGCTGGCCCGAGTTGAGGCGCACGTGGATGCGCGCCAGGCTGACCCCCTCCGTCGCCACGCTCGCCCGCAGCACGAGCAGCCGCTCGCGGTCCTCGTCCGTCTCCGCCGCAGCCAGGGCCGCCTCGATCCGCTCGACCAGCGGCCCGGTCTCGACCAGGGCGGCGTCGCGGCCTTCCACCATGGCTTGCGCGAAGGCGGGCAGGGTTTCGGGCGCGGGCAGAGCCTCCTCCAGCCGCGCCGCCTGCCGCTCGACCACCGCCGACGCCCCGCGCAGCAGGTCGGCCAACGACCGCACCGGGCTTGAGGGAGCGAGCGCCTCGACATAGCGCAGCCGCCGTTGCAGCGCCGCCTGTTTGAGGGCGAGGCGCTTGGCGAAGCTGATCTGCCAAGTGACATCTGTGCGCCCGTCCTGGTCGAAGCCGACCCAGGTCGCCAGGGTCAGCAGGCGCGGGGTTAGCTCGGTCCACCGCTCCGGCCAACGCGCTCGGGCGACGCGCAGCACGACGGGATAGATGGCCTCCATCGCCGCGTGCACGTTCTCCAGCGCCGCGACCGACCAGGTGTGCTCGACGTCCAGGGTCAGGTCGGCGGGCGGCCCTTGCGGCGTGCGCCGCGCCTGCTCCAGCCGCTCCGCCCGGCCTGCGAGGTCGAACGGCCGACCGTCGGCTTCCCGCCCGGTCGCAAGCTCGACCAGCAGCCGCGACAGCTCCCACGACAGCGAAAAGGTTGGATGCGCCGTCAGCACGATCCCGAACGGGGCGAGGTGGACGGCGGCGGCGAAGGCGTCAAAGTCACCGGCCGCGGCGAGCCGCTCGAATACCGCTTCAAGGTCGCTCAGCAGGATCGCGGGATCGCACGGGCCGAGATAGGCGCCGAGGCGTTCGGCGCGAGCGGAGACGGCCTGGAAGGCCAGCGCGTCCATGTCGGCCTCGATCGCATCGAGGCTTGTCCGACCGTCGCCGAGACGGCGGGCGAGCCGTAGCGCGAACAACAGGAACGGGTTGCTGAACGGATCGGCGCGAGCCCGCGTCCGCTCCGCCGCCAGCGCGTGGGCAAGCTGTTCGACCCCATCCCCGGCCGGTTCCGGTTCGCCGTCGTCGCTCATCGTCCCGGGTCCTTCAGTTCGCGCAAGCTCATGAGAGAAGCCCCTCCAGCTTCTGCAATGTGAGCGCGTCGCGAACGCCGCCGCACAGAACGTCGAGCGCCCGGCCGAACACAGGCTCGCCCGCGTCGACGGCTTCGAACAGGGTCAAGCTGGAGCGGAGTTTCAGGTCGTCGGGATAGCCGAACACCTCCTCCGCGGTCCGCCCCTGCAGCGCGGCGACCGCCTCGGTGCACGCGCGAAGCCGGGACCCGAGCAGCGGATGAGTCGAGTAGGCGCGCGCCTCGTCCCGCGAGCCGATCGCGTAACGCCGGGCGGTCGGGCTGTCACCGAGCCCCGCCAGCTGGGGAAAGACGAACCACATCCAGTGGCTCGACTTGCGACCGCATCGGATCTCGCTCAGCGCGACATCGTAAACGCCGTGTTGGGCGTAAACGAACCGCTCCAGCTCATAGGGATCGTGGCTAGGCATCCTCGCCACCATAAGACCGCGCGGCTCTCCCCGCCAAGGAGCCGAGTGTCGCCGTCGGTGTTGGACGTGCTTGAGCCTGACCGGGCCGGCGGCCGCGAGCGAGCCATCGTTGCGGACCGCAGTGGGCGCTCTGGCGGGCGGCGATCGAGGGGGAGGACTGCATAGTCTGGAGAGACCGGCCCCATGCGTCCGTACGCCTCCTCGTAGATCCGGCGTAAGTCGTCGGCCACCCACAGGAAGAGAAGACTCCATGAGCCTCGATCTTACCGTCGCCATCCCTTGCTTCCTGACCGCGCTGGTCGAGTGGGTGGAAGCCTTCACCATCCTGCTCGCCGTATCGCTGAGCCTGGGATGGCGCTCGACCCTCGGCGCCGCGGCGGCCGCGCTCGGGGTGCTGGGCGCGCTGACCCTGGCGACGGGAGGGGTGCTTCAGCTCGGAGCCGCCCTGCCCTGGCTGCAGTACGGGATCGGCGTGCTGCTGCTCCTGTTCGGCGTGCGCTGGCTGGCCAAGGCCGTCGCTCGCGGCGCAGGCCTCAAGAAGCTGCATGACGAAGACGAGGAGTTCGCGGACACTCGCGCCGCGCTGGCCGATGCCGACCGCCGGGCGGCCTGGCTGATCGCTTTCAAGGGTACGTTCCTGGAGGGGCTCGAGGTCTGGCTGGTGGTGGTGGCTCTGAGCGCCCGAAGCGGGCATTGGACCAGCGGCGTCGTCGCCGCGGTGGCGGCCCTGGGCGTCACGGCGGGGGCGGGCTTCGCCTTGCGCGCGCCCCTGCGCCGCGTGCCGGAGAACCTGATCAAGTTCACCGTCGGCGCCATGATCACCGCCTTCGGAACATTCTGGACCTTGGAGCCGCTGGTCGGCGACGTTTGGGGGCTCGGCGACTTCGCCATCCCGGCCCTCGTCGGCGTCTATTTGCTGGGCGGCCTCGTCCTGACCACTTTCTATCGGAGCCGCCGCATGAAAGTCCTCGCATGAACCCGTTCATCAAGACCCTGGTCGGCGACGGTCGCAACCTGGCGGCCGTGGCGGGCGCTCTGGGGATCACCGCCGTCGGCGTCTGGCTTGGACAGCCACGGCTGGCGTCGCTGGCTCTGCCCGTCCTCGTCCTCGCCGCCGTGGGCTTTCTGGCTAAGAACTGACTTTCGATGGGAGCGGTCGAGCTGCAGGCGATCATCACGCGGACGTAAAGATCGGGCCGGGGTCGCCGCCCTCCCCGCCCGGGGGGCTCAGGGCGCGGCGACGGGGTCGAGCATCAGCAGCTTGAGGCTGCCCGGGCGGAAGCGGGGGCGGCCGCCGGGGCCGGGCGCCGCGGCCGGGTCGATGTCGGCGGCGACGACGAACAGCCGGCCCGTCGCGGGATCCACCGACATGGTGCGGCCGCTGACCGCGGTCGTGACCGGCTCCATCGCCGTGTAGCGATCGGGCGAGGCCTGCTGATACACCGTGATGGTCCCGTCGCGGCCATTGGAGCTGAACACCCGGCGACGGGTCGGGTCCCACGCCACAGCGTCGCTGCCCTGGCCGATCGGCAGCTCGGTCACCACCCGGCCGGTGTCGGCGTCCAGCACCATCAGCTTGGCGTTGATACAGCCCATGAACAGCCGCCGCCCGACCTTGTCCATCGCCAGGCCGTGCGGGCTCTCGCAATCGGGGGTGGGCGAGCGAGAGACCAGCTTGGCGGCGCGGGCGTCGATCCTGACCAGGTCACGGGCGCCGGCGCCGGCGATGAACAACGTGCCCCGGTCGTCGCTCGCGCCGGATTCCAGCTTCTCGCCGACCGGGATGGTAGCGACCACGGCGGCGGCCTTGGGGTCGACCACGGTGACGGTCCCGGTGTCGCCGTTGATGACGAAGAACCGGCCGGTCGAGCCCTCGGCGGCGATGGCGTCGGCATCTTCGGCAGCGGGCAGGCGCTGGACGACCTTCAGCGTCTTGAGATCGAACAGCACCGCCTGGCCCGCGCGGCCGTCGTCGGTGACGCCCCGGCCGGTCGCGGGCGAGAAGGCGACCCCGTGCGTGCCGCCGGGCATCCCCTCGATCTGGCCGACGATCGCGCCCGAGGCGGCGTCCACCGCGGTGACCCGGTCGCCGTGGGCGACGAACACCCGCGCGCTCGAGGGATCGAACACGACATAGTCCCAGCGGTCCGGCGCGCCCAGCGGCACGGTCCTGGTCACGCCGTAGGCCGGGGCGGCGACGGCGGGCGCGGCCGCCACGGTGCAACAGGCGGCGACAGAGGCGGCGATCGCGCCGAGCAGGGGCAGCTTCATGCGACGGGTCTCCACGTCCGACGGCCGACCCGTCGCTCGCTGGCGACTTAGCAGCGACAGCAGGCCCCCGACAATCGCCGGACCGTCATGTTTGCGCGATAAGCCGAAACTTCACAGCCGGGTCGTGGAGTTTCGTCGATGCGCAAGTCCCTCGCCGCCGCCTCTCTCGCCGCCGTCGTGGCCCTCTCGGCGCTCCCGAGCGTGGGGCGAACCGCCGACCTGCCACGCTACGCTCACGTCGTGATCATCGTGGAGGAGAACAAGGATTACGCCCAGATCATGGACCCGCAGTCCGCGCCCGAGATCAACCGGCTGGCCAAGACCTACGGCGTTGCGACGCAGTTCTTCGCCGAGGTGCACCCGAGCGAGGCGAACTATGTCGCCATGCTGGGCGGCGACACCTTCGGCATCCACGACGACGATGCCTATTACTGCAAGCCGGGCCAGGCCGACCCGTTCTGCACGGGGTCGTCGGCGCCGGGCTATGTCGACCACACCGTTCACGCCCCCCATCTCGGCGCGCAGCTGGAGGCCAAGGGGCTCGCCTGGCGCGGGTATTACGAGTCCATCCCCGCCCCGGGCTCGCCCGCGGTGACCGCGTCGGACCCGGCGTTCGACAACGGCACGCGCAAGACCGCGCTCTACGCCTCCAAGCACTCGGGCTTCATGAACTTCGCCTCGGTGCAGGCCGACCCGCGCCGGGCGGACAAGATCGTGGGCTTCGACAAGCTGTATGCCGACATCGCGCAGGACACCCTGCCGAGCTTTGCGCTGGTGGTGCCCAACCAGTGCAACGAGATGCACGGCCTGCGCGGGCCGGGCGTCCCCGCCGACTGCGACGGCAGCGCCGACCTGCCCGGCCTGATCCGCCGCGGCGACGCCCACGCCGGCGCCCTCGTCCGCAAGCTGATCGCGAGCCGCGCCTGGGCCTCGGCCGGGAACATGGCCATCGTCATCACCTTCGACGAGGGCGCGGGCAAGACGCGGGAGGGGTGCTGCGGCGTCACCCCGGGTGCGGCGTCCAACTTCGGCGGCGGGCACATCCCCACCATCGTGATCACCAACCACGGCCCGCGCGGGGTCGCCGACGCCACCCCCTACAGCCACTACTCGCTGCTGCGCACGCTGGAGGACGTGTTCGGGGTCGGCCCGCACCTCGGGCACGCCGCCGACGACGCCGCGGGGGTCGTGCCGATGACCCGCCTGTTCGCCATCGCTCGCTGACCGTCCTCGAGAGTCCGCCGTCGCCCGGCTGTGGCGGCGGCGCAACGTCACGCGAATGAAGCCACAGCGTCACGACCGCTTCACACGACTGCGGTCTGAGGGCGAACGCGATGGCAGGCTCAGCCCTGGTCGCCTGTGCAAGCGGCCCGGGCCGCGCATTCGATGGGGTATGCTATGACGTCCAGGACCGTGCGGGCCTGTCTGCTGGCTTCCTCTGCGGCGCTGATCGCCTCCGCCGGCCTAGCCCAGACCGCCCCGCCCGACCCTAGCCCCGGCGGTCCCGCCCAGGATGTCAGCCGCTCCACCGCGGTCGGCGAGGTCGTGGTCACCGCGCCCCGCGAGGAGGTCCGCGCCCGGGTAAGGCAGGAGAACGCGCCCAACATCGTCAACGTCCAGTCCGCCGAGACCATCGCCAAGTACCCCGACTTCAACGCCGCCGAGTCGCTCGGCCGCATACCGGGCATCTCGATCACCAGCGACACCGGCGAGGGCCGCTTCGTCAGCATTCGCGGCATCGACCCCAACCTGAACGGCGCGACCTATGGCGGCATCGTGCTGCTGAACACCAATCCGGGCGGCACATCGCAGGGCGGCGGCGGCCGCGCGGTGGAGTTCGACACCATCCCCGACGGCGCCATCGACGGCCTGATCGTCACCAAGACCCGCACGCCCGAGCAGGAGGGCGAGGGCATCGGCGGCACCATCGAACTGACGCCGCGCAGCGCCAAGAACACCGCCAAGCCCTTCGTCGACCTGACGCTCGGCTACGGCGTGGAGCCGCTGCATGGCCACGACGACCCGTTCAACGCCGACCTGGCGTTCGGCGGCCGGTTCGGTTTCAGCGGGTCGCACCTGGTGCTCGGCAACGGGACGGAGGTGGCGGCCCCGGTCGCCTCGGGCTGGATCAGCAACCCCACCCCCTTCGCGGTGGTGCTGACCGCCTCCACGCGACAGGACCGGCGCGGCGTCGACGACATCGAGAACGACTTTTTGGACAACGGCCCGCCGGTGCAAAACACGGTGAACACCGACTACCAGCTGCGCCGGTACGATTATCACCGCCGCCGGTTCGGTTTCGGCGGCGAGTTCGACTTCACCCCCAACGACAACCACAGCTACTATGTCCGCGCGGCGAACGCCGGCTATATCGAGTCGGTGCACAAGAACTTCCTGCTGCTGCGCAACCTCGACGCCTCGGTCCCGCGCGACGACAACGGCAACCCCACCGGGCCGTCGCCGACCCTGCCGGGCGACCCCAACAGCTTCGTCACCAACGCGGGCAGCCTGCGCAGCACCTTGACCGACGAGCAGGAGACCCATCGCAACCAGGTCTACGCCATCGGCGGCCGCGACCAGTTCGGCGGGATCGCGCTGGACTATCACGTCGCCTACAGCCGCGCGACCTTCGACGTCGGCCGCAACATCAACGCAACGTTTCTCGGGCCGCAGAAAGCGGTCGGGATTTCGTACAACAACATTTCCGACAGCAACAATATACCGGTGTTCAAGATCCTGAACGGCGTCAACGTCAACGACCCGACGCTTTATACGCTGAGCGGCGTCAACGACAGCCAGGAACACGATCGCGACGAAGAGGAGAGCGCCGCGGTCAACCTGTCCATCCCGACCCACTTCTTCAATGACGAGGACCGGCTGAAGGTCGGGCTCGAAGGACGCCTGCGCAACAAGGCGGTCGATCCGTTCAACGAGAACTTCACGGTGCCGCCGGGCATCAGCGAGAACGGCCTGTCGACCGCGCCCAACCTCGATTATTACGGCGGGGCGTTCAGCAATGGCCCGTTCATCGACCGCTACGGCATTCGCAAGCTGATCTCCACAGGTGTGGTGACGAGCGCCAAGGGCCTGACCTTCACGCAGGACCGCTCCTATCTCGCCCGCGAGAACGTCTATGCGGGCTACGGCCAGTACACCGCCCAGATCGGCAAGTTCGGCCTGCTGGCCGGCGTGCGGGTGGAGGCGACCGATGGCAAGTACGGCGGCTTCGTCAACAAGACCATCCCGGTGCTCGACGCGAACGGTAATCCCACCTTCGATACGCAGGGCAACCCCGTCACGACGGGCACCGACAACTTCCAGTCGCGCTATCAGTCCTATACCAACGTCTTCCCGACGGTCGAACTGCGCTACAATTTCACGCCCAAACTGGTTGGCCGGGTCAGCTGGACCACCGGCGTCGGCCGCCCTGGCTTCCAGCAGAACAACAACACCGCTTCGGTCGACTATTCGCAGACACCCGTGCTGATCAACCGCGGCAACCCTAACCTGCAGCCGACGCTGGCCGACAACTTCGACATCGACCTCGAATACTACCTACCCGGCGGAGGGATTGCCGAGTTGGGCTTTTTCGACAAGGAAATCACCAACTACATCATCCAGCGAATCAACCGCAACGTGTTCAACGACCCGTTCGCGCCGGGGCAGCAGGCGACGGTGACGACTTACTCCAACGTCCCGTTCGCCTATGTCCGCGGCATCGAGGCGGCGTACAATCAGAAGTTCACCTTCCTGCCGGGCATATTCAAGGGTTTCGGCTTCGAGGCCAACGCCGTCTACAACGACTCCCAGATCCAGGAATACTCGGCGGCGCAGACCCTGACCGGGCGAGCTGAGTACGGCCTGCTGCCCGGCACCGCCCGCTTCACCGGCAACGGCGCGATCTATTACGAGGCCTACAAGCTGCAGGTGCGGGTCGCCGCCCAGTACGTCGGCCACAGCCTGTTCGGCTTGAGCCAGAGCGACAAGTTCTTCGACACTGTACTGGACGACCGGCTGACGCTGGACTTCAACTCGAGCTACCAGTTCACCCCCAGCCTCGCCGGCTATTTCCAGGTGCGCAACCTGACCGACGAGCCGCTGCGCTATTACGAAGAGAGCTCCAACAAGCAGATCCAGCGAGAGTTCTACGACGTCACCATCGAGGGCGGCGTTCGGCTGCACTTCTGATGAGCGCCGCACACACGATGCGCAGGGACCGTTATCTCAGCCTGCTCAACGCCGTCCACCGATCCGCGCCGGTCGATCTCAGCGGTGCTGACTATCGCCGGCCCGGACGAAGTGCAGGTCCTGATAGTCGAAACTGAAGTCGGCGAGGGGCGAGATCGCTTTCATGGTGCAGCCCGTGACCGCCCCCGTCGTGAAGTCCACATAGGCGTTTTCGATGTTGGCATCGCGCCATCGGGTGCGGAAACGATCGCCGCCCAGAGGCTCCAGCGCGCCAGTCATTCCCGGTGTCTCGTCGAAATCGATGGACAGGGCGCCGCTCGGACCGGCCGACACCGTCATGGGGCCATACCAAGGGTCGGCGTAGCGGCCGGCATAGCGGTCGAGCGGCAGGGCCGGCTTCACGCCCGCGCTCGCGGGTGGGGCAGGCGCGGCGTCGAGGACGGCGTGGGCGCTCTGCAAAGACTGAGCCCGGGCGAGCTTTAGCCGGCCGATCCAGTCGGTAGGCGGCAGGCCGAGGTAGTGGTCCAGCAAGTGGAACAGCACCGCCCGTCGGGTCGAGCTGTCCTCCGAATTGATCGTGACCTCGATCCCGACCCCCTTGTCGGGGATGAGGTAGAGCATAGCCAAGCTCCCGAACACCGCGCCCGAATGCTCCACGACGGTGTGGCCGCGATAGCTCTCCACAAACCAGCCGAGCGCATAGGTCTGCAGGGCCGGCTGCATGGCGGCCAGCGGGGCCGGAAGCTTGAACGCGTCGGCAGGCACCACCACCACCGGTTTCCAGAGTTCGGCGGCCTGCTCCTCGCTGTAGAGCCGTCCGCCGTTCGGCAGGACGCCGTGGGCGAGCTGCACCTGCATCCAGCGCGCCAGATCGGTGGCGCTGACGCTGATTCCGCCTGCGGGCCCGACGCCATGAAAGAAGCCCTCGGGCGCGGGCAGCACCGACTCGCCTCCTTCGCCGCGGATCGCCTGCCCCGTGCGGGCGTGGAGCGCGACCGTGTCGGGCTGATCGGGGCTGTAATTGGCATGGGCGTCGGCCATGCCGGCGGGCTGGAAGATGTTCCGCCCGACGAAGTCCTCCCAGCTCTCCCCCGACACGGACTCCACCAGGGCGCCGGCGACGATGTAGAGGATGTTGTCGTAGGCGAAGGACTCCCGGAAGCCGGTTTTCGGCGGCAAATAACGCAGTGCGTGGACGATGTCCGCCCGGCTGCGGCGGGTGCCGGGGATGACGAGGAGGTCGCCTTCGCCGAGGCCAAGACCGCTCCGATGGGTCAGCAGGTCGCGCACGGTCATGTGGGCGGTGGCGTAGGGGTCATACATGGCGAAGCCGGGCAGCCTGTCCACCACGTGGTCGTCCCAAGAGAGCTTGCCCCGGTCGACCAGTATGGCGAGGGCGGCGGCGGTGAAGGCCTTGCTCTCCGAGCCGATCGGAAAGCTGGTATGGGCGTCCACCGCTTCGTTCGTTCCCAGCCGGCGCACGCCGTAGCCTCGGGCGAGCGCCACCCGACCCTCCTCCACCACGGCCAGCGAGAGGCCGGGCGCGCCGAAAGCCTGCATGGCCTGCGCCACGTAAGCGTCCGTGTCCGACGGTGGCGCCGCGTGGGCCGCCGCCGCCGCGCCCAGGGCCGCCCCGCCCATCAGCGCCGCGCCAACCCGTGCAAGCTTGCTCCTCATCGCTCGCCCCATCTCGCGCCTCAATACTTCACGCTGGTGGTCAGCAGGTGGATCGCGAAACCGAGATAGCTGATCGCGAAGAAGGCGATGGTGACAAGAATCGCAGTCAGCTTGGCCCACCAGCTCGACGTCTTGTTCCGCCAGACCTCCGCCAGGTTCCAGGGCCCGACGACCAGGCCGGCCAGCCCCAGCAAGCCCAGCAGCTGGAAGAACCTGAAGGCGCCGTCGCTACCCCCGTCGAGGGCAGCTTCGTTGGAGGCCGTGGAGATGATGGTCATGACCATCCCGACCACGAAGGCGACGTCCAGGATGGCGACGACGCGGACGAGACGGTAGGCGAGCGCTCGCCGCCCGGCGTAGGCGAAGCTTCCGCCATAACGCCGACGGGCGAGGGCGGCGATGGGCCAGGCCAGGACTAGTATCGTCAGCAGCGCCGCCGATACGCCGAGGAGGGGCAGGATCCAGGACTTGTCCTGCGACGCCGGAACCGGCTGGAGCACGAAGGCGGGCACCGTTTCGTCGAACCACACCGCCTGGACTTTGCCGTCCACGACCTTGGCGGCCATCCGGTCGCGACCCGCCGTGTCACGCCAGAGATAGGGTCCGATCTCCCGCCAGTGCTTGGGCGCGCCGCCGAGCGTGTTGATGCCGGCGACGGTCAGCGTGCCGTCGGGCGCCTGGGTGATTTTCGTCTGCCCCATCAGGTAGACGAAATGCAGGAGGGACGTCTGGATGCGGCGGCTCAGCTGGTAATCGCCGGCGACGAGCGGGCCGTCCTGCTTGGCGCTCGCGTAAGTCGGCTCCGGCCCGAGCGGAGGCGCCGGGAAGTAGCGGTCCATGAATGCGTTGTAGGCCGCGTTGCGGATCGCACCGGCGGCGCCGTCCTTGCCGAGGCTGTTCAGACTGATGAAGAAGCCGACGTGCTGGTCGAGCACCAGCTCGAGGTTGGAATGCATATAGTTGGTGTCGCCCTCGTGGGCGATCACGTCGTGGCCGTTCCTGTCCTCGTGGTAGAAGCCGAGCGCGAAACCCGGCAGCGGCGGAGTGGCCTGGAACGATTGGCGATGCATCAGCTCCGCGGTGGCGGGCTGCAGGATCTGGGCTGAGCCCAGCCGGCCGTCGTTCAGGTGGGCCAGCATGAAGCGGGCCATGTCCGCGCCCGAATTCGCGCTGATCCCCGCCGCGCGCACGTTGCCGTACTCGTAGGGCTTGGGCGGCTCGGACCCGAGCTTGTAGCCCTGCGACACGTCGCCGGCGAGCGCAGGCGGAGGCGGCTGGTAGACGGTGGAGTGATCCATGCCGAGCGGTGCGAAGACGTGGCGCTGGACGTACGCCTCGTACGGCTCGCCCGAGACCCGTTGCACGATGTAGCCGGCGAGCGTGGCGCCGTAATTGGAGTAGGCCGGTGTCTCGCCGGGCGGGAAAATGCGCGCGGGCGCGTTCTCCTTGAGGTACCTGTCCAGCGGCATCAGGTGCTTGGGGCCGTCGACGAATATGTACTTCGCTTCTTCTTGAAATCCTGCGGTGTGCTGCAACAGCTCCCGCATGGTGACCGGCTTGCCGAACGCGGGCGGTATCTTGAAGTCGAGATAGTCGTTGACGTCGCGGTCGAGGTTGATCTTGTGCTGCTCGACCAGTTGCATCACCGCCGTCCAGGTGAACAACTTGCCGATGGAGCCGATGCGGAACATGGTGTCGGGCGTGACCGGCGCCTTCTTGGCGACGTCGGCATAGCCGTAGCCTTTTTTGAAGAGCGGCTGGCCATCCTTGACCACCGCGATCGTCGCGCCCGCCACATCGCCGCGCTCGAGCGCGTAGTTCATCAAACCGTCCAGCCAGGGCTCGAGATCTTCGCGCGTGAGGGCGTGGGCCGCTTGGCCGGGCTTGACCGGGCCAGACGACGCACTCGCCGGGATCGCGGTCACCAGCGCAGGCTTGGGCGGCGCCTGTGCGGACGCTGCGCCGCAAAGGAGGGCGGCGGCCCATAAGCCCGCCAAGCAGGTGCGCAAAGCCATGATGACGTCCCCGAGCAGTCCCTCGCAGATGACCACGGCCGTTGATCGCTGGCGAGAACTATTTCATAAATTAAAGTTCATGGCGGCTCGTCGACCTCAGTAGGGGGCGGGCGGCGTATCTGCGTCCACGCCGCGGCCCCAGACCGCATCGTCGCACCAGATCTCGCCGTCGCGGTACTCCACTGCAGGGCTGCGGTCCTTCTTCAACGAGATAGGCCCGTCAAGGTCGACCACCTCGCAAGACTGCCCGACGATAAAGGCCGGCGCCATGGCCCAGCTCGTCCCGGCCATGTTGCCGACCATGACGCCGAGCCCGAGCGCCCGCGCTCTATCCACCATAGCCAGCGCCTCGGTCAGACCGCCGCACTTGTCGAGCTTGATGTTGACCACGTCGAAGCGTCCGACCAGTCCAGCCAGATCGGCCAGCGACAGCGCGCTCTCATCTGCGGCCAGCGGAATCGGCGAGGAGAAACCGTCCAGGTCAGCCTCGCGACCGCGCGCGAGCGGCTGCTCGACCAGTTCGACCCTGCTTCGGACGAAATGCGGTAGAACCTCCCTCAGCGACTCGATCATGTAGCCTTGATTGGCGTCGACCCCCAGCCAAGCCTCCGGGCAAGCGGCGCGGACGGCCTGGACGCGACGGACATCGAGGTCGGGATCACCGGTCAGCTTCAGCTTGATCGCTTTCGCGTCGCCGAAGCTGCGGGCTGTTTCGGCCATCACGTCGGGATGGTCGGCGCCCGCGGTCAGGGTGGTCACGAGCGGTTTCACCGTCTTGAGGCCCGCCAGTCGCCAGACCGGCTGACCGGCGCGCGCGGCCTCCAGCTCCCAAAGAGCACAGTCCAAGGCGTTGCGGGCGCCGCAAGGCGGGAGCAATCGCTGCAGCGCATCGCGGGTCAGGCCCGCCTCGACCTCGCTTCGCACGCCCTCGATCATGTCCGTCATGTTCGCAGGATCGTCTTGCAAATAGTAAACGCCCGCGGCCTCGCCCCGCCCCGAATGGCGGCCGTCGCTGAGCGCGACCACCACGCTCGGCATGGAGTCGAAGACATAGCCGTGGATGGCGAACGGCCGCTTCATGGCCAAGTCGTCCACTCTGAGATGAAGCTCGAGCATCGGCTGACCCTCCTCCCGCAGGCGGGATACGCCGGCCGGCGGGCTCACGCGCGCACAGTCACAACGGGCAGGCCGCCATAACTTTCCGACAGGCGGGGCGTATTCAAATATGAAAACTCCGTCAACGTCCGACAGCGGTTTCGTCGTCGTCCGGCTCAGCTATGCGCCTGTCGTTGCCGTCCGGCCTTGCGGGATGAAGCGGCCTGCTTCGTATCCGGCGCGGAGGAGACAGCCGTCAGCTGCGGGCCGTTGCCGGACACCCGCATGGCGAGCGAATGCGACTGCACCTCCGCCTTGGCGTCGAGTCGGGCGTGTTCCGGATGAGAGTAGACGCACAGTATGCGCGCAGGCTCCTCATTGGCCCGCACATAGCGATGGGGCATGGCGGCATCGAAATAGACGCTGTCGCCCGTCTCCAGGACCACCGGCTCGTAACCTTCGCAGTGGAAGCGGATCTCGCCTTCCAACACCAGGGCGAACTCCTCGCCGCCGTGGGCGTCGCCGTCCGATCCGTCGCCGGTGGCCGCCACGTCGACGATGCAGGGGAAATAATGTTTCTGCGCCAGGTCCGCCGCCAGAAAGCGATGCAGGTTCGACTGAACGTCGATCACAGGTCCGCAGCCGCGACGATCCACGATGCGCCGGCCGCCCTTGCGCAGCGTCGGAGCGGGTTCCGCGAACAGTTCGCCGATCGGCACTTCGAGTCCGGCCGCGAGTTGAGCGAGCTTGCTGTAGGTCAGCTCCGTCTGCCCGTTCTCGACTTTCCACAGCATCGAGACCGACACCCCCGCACGGCGAGCGGTTTCCGTCACAGTCCAGCCTCGACGCTCGCGAAGCGCCTTCACCCGCGCCGAGAGGAGCGTCTGGTCGGCAGTCATGGCGGGAGCGGTCAAGGCCGATACCAAAATCCGAGTGACGCTGGAATATAGCGACGACGCCGCTTGTGTGAAGCCGCCGAACGGCTTTCATATCCGAACGGCTTGGCGCTGGGCACAGCGGAGGGATCATGTCGGCGACAACCACGGATTTTCGTCGCGGAGGCGCGACCTCCAGGTTGTTCGGTCACCCGCCTGGGCTGACCGTTCTTGTCCTGACGCAGATGTGGGCCGAGTTCTCCTATTTCGGGCTGCAAGCTTTGCTGGTCTATTACATGACCCAGCACCTGGGTTTCTCCCAGGCCAAGTCATCCTTGATCTATGGCGGTTACGGCGCCGCGGCGTTTTTCAGTCCTTTTTTCGGTGGGATCATTGCCGACCGCTGGCTTGGACGCACGCGCAGCGTGGTGTTAGGAGGCTTGTTGATGATGTGCGGCCATTTCGCGATGGCTCTCCCCGCCTTGCTGTTTCCGGCTTTGGCGTTGGTGGCGTTGGGCAACGGCCTGTTCATTCCGCCGTTGGCGGTGCAGGTGGGCCGACTCTACGCCGACGACGATCCAAGGAAGGCTCACGCTTTCAGCGCCTACTACATGGGCATCAACCTGGGAGGCGGCCTTGCGCCGCTCGTTTGCGGTTCGCTCGGCGAGCTGCTGGGCTGGCACTGGGGCTTTGCCGCCGCCGGCGTCGGCATGCTCGTGGGGCTGGTCATCTACCTCGGTTTCGCCTCCACCCTGCCGCCGGAGCCCCGCTATTCCGCGACCGCAGAGCGCGAGCGTAATGCATTTACACCCAAGCAGAAGGCCGATCTTGGCCTGGTGATTGTAATCGTCGCCACTGTCGTGCTTTTCCGCATCGGCTACGAGCAGAGCGGCAACGTCCTCGCGCTTTGGGTGCAGCATCAGACCGACCGCACGCTGCACTTGCCCTGGGGCGGCGTAATCATTCCCGCAACCTGGTTTCAGTCGATCAACCCACTGCTGATCATCGTCCTGACGCCACTTCTAATCGCGTGGTGGGGGGGACGGGAGCGCCGGCGTGGAAAGGCCAACCTATTCGCTCGAATGAGCCTCGGATGCGTCATCGCCAGCTTGTCCATGGCGGTGATGATGGGAGCCGCTGTCGTCTACGCAGCAAGCGGACGGCCTGTGAGCTCCGGGTGGGTCATAGCCTACTTCACCCTGCTGACCGTAGGCGAACTCATGGTTATACCCGTCGGACTGACGGTGATCAGCGAGCTCGCTCCCGCTCAGGCAGCCGCCATGGTCATGGGAATCTGGTACATCGCCAAGTTCTTGGGCAGCCTGCTCGCCGGGGTCATGGGAGCGTTCTGGGGCGAGATCCCGCCTGTGCTGTTCTTTGGGCTTGGCGCCGGATCCGTACTGCTGGCGGCCGCCATCTTTTACGTTCTCGGTCGTGCACGGCCACTGATTGTGCACAGTTGAGAGGCTGTCGCTTGTTCGCCGTGCGCGCATGTGGACAGATTGTCCCGCCCCATCGCTCAGTTTCCAGAGCGGCTTGACACTGCGACTAATGTGAATGACGCTTTCACATTGGAAATCGCCGGCGTGCTGGGCCCGAGCCTGAAGGTTCCTCAGCTCGTCATAACCGGCGATGTCGGACGGGGAGAGAGACTATGGGCCGTATCGCGCGTCGACGCCTGCTCGCTGCAGCCTGCGGCGTCTCCGCCGCGGTCATGGCTCACGCAGCCCTGGCGCAGGAAACCACGACGAGCGTCAATGAGGTGGTCGTCACCGCCCAGAAACGCTCGCAAAATGTTCAAGACGTTCCCGAGCAGGTCAGCGTGGTGTCCAGTCAGTTCATCGACCAGCTCCACGCCACCAGCCTGGCCGACATCTCGGGCTATGTGCCGGGGCTGGAGCTTGCTTCAGGCGGGGCGCCTGGAGAGACCGCCCTGGGCCTGCGGGGCGTCTTTCCTATTTCGTCCAACGTCACGGTGGCCACCTACGTCGACGATACCCCGGTGGGCGGCAGCTCGCTCTATTCCAACGCGGCGGCCTTCTCACTGGACCTCCTGCCCTACGACGTGGCCAACATCCAGGTCCTGAGCGGGCCTCAGGGCACCCTCTACGGCGCCACCACGCTGGGCGGGCTGCTGAAGTACCAGCTGACCCAGCCGAACCTGCACACCTTCCACGCCCAGGTGGGCGGCGACATAGAAGGCGTCGAACACGGCGGGGATGTCGGCGGCGGCGCGCGTTTCACCTTGAACGGGCCTATCGTCGACGGCCAGCTCGCCTTCATCGCCAGCTACGCCTACGAGAACACGCCCGGCTACGTCGACAACGTCCAGCAGGGGACGACGGGCGTCAACGGCGTCCGCCAGCAGGGGGCGCGCCTCGGCCTGCTGTGGGTTCCCACGCCCAAGCTCCGGGTCGAGCTGAATGCTCTCTTCCAACAGGTGGATGCCGACGACCTGGGCGAGGTGGCGCTGAAGGCCGGTTCGGCCCGCCCGGTGGCGGGCGAGCTGAAGAATGACAATTTCGTCCCCCAGACTTTCCGCAAAGGAATCGACGTCCTGTCCGATCGGACCACCTACGACTTCGGCTTCGCCGACCTGACCTCGGTCACCAGCTACCAATACACCAACTCGTCACAGGTCGAAGACGCGACCTACGCCTTCAGCCCTGTCGCCGTGGGCGGCTTCGGCGCTCCGGCCCAGACCCTCGGTCCCGTAGCCACCTCGCTCGGCCAGCCTACCGGCATTCCCGTACTGTTGGATCAGCACATACAGCTTCGTAAATACACCGAGGAGATCCGCCTCGCCTCCAAGCCCAACCCGCACTTTGAATGGCTCCTCGGCGCCTACGTCACCTACGAGCACAGCAGCCTGGATCAGGACCTCAGCGTCGCCAACCTCAACGGTTCGCGGCGCGCGACCTATCCGCTGGGCGGCGCCAACGTTTCCAGCGCGCTGGAGACCATCGCCTTGCCGGCCATCTATCGCGAATATGCCGGGTTCGGCGACTTCACCTGGCACTTGACGCCGAAGCTCGATATCTCGGGAGGCGTCCGCTACTCGTACAACGCCCAGGACTTCAAGCAGAGCACGGCCTTCAATGTTGCGCCGATCCCGTCGGTGGGGGTCGGCCACTCCAACGACACTGTGGTCACCTTCAGCGCCAGCCCGTCTTACAAGCTCAGCAGGGACGTGAACGTCTATCTGCGCTTCGCCAGCGGCTATCAGCCCGGTGGACCCAACGTCCTTCTGGCCGGGGTGCCGCCGTCGGTCGCCGCCGACACCCTGATGCAGTACGAGATCGGCCTCAAGTCGCAGTTCCTGAACCGGCGCGGAACGCTGGACGTGGCCGCCTTCTACAATGAGTGGGACAACATTCAGGTGGCGGAGTTGGACGAGGCGGCCGGGACTTCCTTCATCGGCAACAACGGCAGCGCCAAGACCGAAGGCTTCGACGCCACCAGCTCATTTGTCGTGATCCCCGGGCTGACTCTGGGAGGGACCTTCAACTACACCTACGCGGCGTTCACCAGCATCAACCCGGCCACCGCCGCCACCTTCGGCGCCAAGGTGGGCAGCCTGTTGACCCAGACGCCGCGGTTCAGCGGCTCGGTCCAAGTCACATGGCTTCGTCCGCTCGTTGCGGACTGGAACTACGGCGCCGGGGCTGCGCTCAGACTTGAGAGCTCCCGCATCTCCGCCACCAACTATTTCACCCCCCAGCAAGCGCCAGGGGCGGGACTCTACTATCGCGAGCCCGGCTTTGGCGCGCTGGACCTGAACGCCTCCGTCTCGAACGCCCGCTATACGGTGCGGCTATACGCCAAGAACATTACCGATCAGCGCTCCTACAACAGCTTCGCCACCATCAACGGACCGCAGATCGGGGGCATACTGATCCAGCCCAGGACCGTCGGCCTTTCAGTGGACGCCCGGTTCTAGGCCGCGAGCGCCGCTGTGAGACTCATCCACGCCGTTGTCGGCAGCTTGGTGGCGGCGCTCCTCGCCGCTCCGTCCATGGCCCAGAACGGGCCCGAGCTCGCACCGCAGACCCCGCTCAGCCGGCCGGCGATGACGCCATCGAGCCCACCCGTCGTGCAGGCGGCCGCCCTCACCCGTCCGGACGTGGAGAGCTGGCTGGACGGGTACATGCCCTACGCCCTGCAGCGGGGCGACGTGGCCGGCGCCGTGGTCGTGGTCGTCAAGGACGGCCGGGTGCTGCTGGAGAAGGGCTACGGCTACGCCGACGTAGCCACGCGACGCCCGGTCGATCCTCGGACCACGCTGTTTCGTCCGGGATCGGTCTCAAAGCTGTTCACCTGGACCGCGGTGATGCAGCAGGTCGAACAGGGCAAGATCAACCTCGACCAGGACGTCAACGCCTATCTCGATTTCAGGATACCCGCCTATCGGGGGCGCCCGATCACCATGCGCAACCTGATGACCCACACGGCGGGTTTCGAGGAGGATCTCAAAAACCTGCTGACCTACGATCCCAGGGGTGCGCCGCCGCTCGACCAGGTGCTGAAGACCCATGTGCCGGCCCGCATTTTTCCCCCGGGTCAGGTTCCCGCCTATTCCAACTACGGCGCCGCGCTGGCAGGCTATATCGTGCAGCGGACGTCGGGCCAGCCCTTCGACGCCTATGTCGAACAGCACATCTTCGCCCCGCTCGGCATGCGCCACTCCAGCTTTCGCCAGCCGCTGCCGGCGGCCCTGCGCCCCCTGATGGCGCAGGGCTACATGCGCGCCTCGAGCCGCCCATCCACTTACGAGATGATAGGCCT